>Ga0187888_1000151_pt1 | contig 73734 bp, 69 predicted proteins | sample June2016WEW_7_40_FD_132987 | JGI IMG/M metagenome (GOLD analysis project Ga0187888, IMG submission 132987) | Peatland microbial communities from SPRUCE experiment site at the Marcell Experimental Forest, Minnesota, USA - June2016WEW_7_40 | ecosystem: Environmental > Terrestrial > Soil > Wetlands...
CACCGCTGAAACTCCCACCGGTTGGCAGGTCGTTTTGCAAAACACCAACCTTGACCCGTTTTGCGCGTGGCCCAACCCGCCGGCGAAGCTCTGCCCGTCGGTGCAGTACAGAGTCTGCGTGTCTTGCGTCGGAGTAATAGACTGAACGAGCGTAATACGAACGCCGACGATTCAGTGTAAGTCAGAGTGCATCTAAAACAGGGAGCACTTATGAAGAACAGAAGTTGGATAGTCGTTATTCTCGCTATCGGTCTTTGGACCTTTATGCCGCGAGGCGTAGCGCGAGCAGACGGAACAGAGGTTTACGTGGTCTGTAGCACCGCTGTTGCGCCATATACGCCCACGACGGTTGGCCCCAACAGTTCCGTGGAACAGCAGGTTAGCTGCAACGCCGACGACGTTGCATTGGGCGGAGGAGTTGAAGTCCTCAGCCCGTCGCTGCCGCTACCCCAGGGTGTATTGGTAACTACTCCGGAAAACTCGTTTCTTTTCACCGATGTAACTCCCACCGGTTGGCAGGTCGTTTTGCAAAACACCAACCTCGACCCGTTTTGCGCGCTTGCACGGAAGGCGTCCCCTCTGTGCCCCGCGGTGCAGTACAGGGTTTGCGTGTCCTGCATAGGAACTCCAGCATAGGAACTCCAGCTCCCTAATTTCGTAGTTCGCCATTGTTCCTCATGGAGCTAAATGCCTTCTAATACAGGCGAGAGGTTGAGTTTTTCACCTCTCGCCTAATCACATCAATTCTTGCCCGCCACAGTGACGGTCATTATGTCTTCACCCCAAGGATGTCTTCACGCCCAAGGGAAAAGCTGCCACGGCTTTTCTCTTTGAATTGATCGGCTGCCTTCAGCCCGTTTCTACAATCCCGATGAGCGATGTTCGCGCGTATACTCGGTCGCTAAAATAGAAAACTCCACGTAGCCGAGCCGCTTCAGCGCCCGATCAATCGTCTGATTGACGATCTTCATTTGACCGCCGCCACCAAGTTCTTATACTTGACCAGCGCGATATCGGGCTCCACCCCGGTCGTATCGCAATCCATCATAAATGCAATTGTCCCGGTCGGTGCGAGCAGCGTCGCCTGAGAATTACGATAGCCATGCACCCGCCCCAGCGTCAGCGCGGCGGACCATGCCAACTCCGCATCGGTCGCCAGTGTCGATGCCTTGAGTCGATGGACATAATCGAGGTGGTGTCGAATCGCCGCGAGCATCTCTTCGCGGTTATCCCGGATTATTGCAGTCGCTTGCCCGATCAAAGCGTAATCTGGCGTCCCATTGGGAAAGCTTCGCCGCAGTATCAATTTCTTTCCCGTCTGATGACAGCGGCGGCACCATCAGATACCAGCCCACAAGCGCGAGCGCGGCGGCGTGGCGAAGGGTCATCGTAGGCGTCATTTTGTGTCGCCGGGGCTAGACCCAATTACTTCACCCGATGCAAGTTGAAACGAAAGCTCTTTTAACCGTGCGATCTCGCGGACCACAGCAAGTATTTTTGGCTGAAGGCGGCGCAATGGTTCCGCGTAAAGGCCGCCGTCGCCCCGCAAGACCGTCGGGTGCATTACTCTCGTGTTGAATAGGTCTTTATAGCTGCACTGTTTTCCATTCTCTTTGGTGTATTCTTTTTCCAACAGCTTGCGATTCGCCATCAACGCTTTGTACTTCTCTCTGTCCGTTTTCAGATCGGGGAAAAGTTCTCGTAGTGAGATAGTATCCTTCTTGTGCGGGCCGACGATCACCTCGCAGAGACTCCTAGCGTGTAGCACGGCATCCTCGACGATAGCGTGCTGGATCACCGCGCTCGGAAGCCCATCCAAATGGTCAAGTGCGAGCTGTGCCGTCTCCAGGAACATCCAGCTTTCGTATATGACGGTTTCCAGCGGATCGACACGCCGCTCTGGATCAGAAGGGAGCCTCATTCCGAACGTTCTTACCGACGTTGTTGTTGCCGTCGAAGCAGCGGCAACCGACGATGGCATTTTTATTTCCCACCCTAGTGAGGAAGATGCGGGCGGTGGGTTCGAGGATATGTTGATGGCTCCGCTCGGAGGCACGTCAATTTCAAAATTCTCTTTATTCGGTGAGGGAGGCGCTTGGTCGCGCTGCCGTCGCTCATCATTTTCTGACATCACATTTTTATAACTGCTGCTGAGCGCCAAGGCGAGGGCTGTATTGCTTGCGCTTAACAGCCTGCGGCGAAAGTCGCGATTTCGGCGGCGACAAAGGGTGACGGCGAAGACCAGCAATTCGCGAATGGCGCGACGCCGACACTGAGCACCGGCTGACGACTTTGACAGTAAGCGGGTCGCGGGCAACGTGGATCAGATATAAAATTGCGGCGACGGCGCGACCGCCTCGGTCCTGGAGACCACGCGGCGTCCCCGCACCGAGGATCGTGCGCAGCAGCAGGCCGAGATTGAACCCGTCGGCATGGATCAGCAGGCGCTTGAGGATATTGGTGTGGCCGCGCAGATGCGTGCGGCGCATCCCACCGGTGTCGTAGAGATGTGCGAAGGAGCGTTCGATCCGCTCGCCCCGTTGACGCATCAGGTGCCGGCCGCGCGCTCCACGGATCCGCCGCCGATTGGCATACACCAGGGTCTGGGCTGCGGGCTGCTTTGACCAATCGCGGCGACCACGGTCTGGCTCCGCGACGTAAGTCCGGAGGCCTACGGCCTCCAGCTCGATCATAATCTGATTGCTGTGATAGCCCTTGTCGGCGATGATCTCCGCCAGCAGCTCGGGTGCCTGTATTTCGGGTTCTCAAGCCCTCGGCCGCCGGTTTCGATCAGAGAGATGCCCTCGCGAGGCGATTGAGCAAGATCGCGGCGCTCTGTCTGATTCGCATAAGCCCGAGTTCCCAGCGTGTGACCGTGTTCCGCGTGACGCCGACCCGCCTAGCCAGTTGATGCTGAGTCAGGTTGATCCGCTGCCGGATCGCACGGACCTTTTTGCCGTCCATGCAACTGACGTAGCATAAGCCAACCGAATGTACGAGAGCCACTAGGTCACGCTCGTCAGCGTCAACGGAGCGTGTGCGCGCTCGCGCGCGCGATAGCCGAGCTACTCCGCCGGCGGGCTGAGGCGATAGATATTTGAGCTTCCGCCACGGCGGCTGTACCTGTGAACGCGGGTTAGGAGTCCGGCGCTCTCAAGCTCGGTCAGCGCATGAGCAACAGTTGTCTTCGATAGCGAAGTCCTCGACGCGATCGTCCCGACAAACGGAAAGGCATAACCGTCCTCGTCGGAAATCCGCGAGAGGTAGAAGTAGACCTTCTTCGCTGAAGCCGAGAGCCCAGGCACACGGAATATCTCGGGACGAGGACGGCCGCGTTTGCGGGAGCCGGTGGTCCTCGACGCGCGCAATACGCCGTGGAGGCCGCGCCATACGTATTTGACGGGCGCGCGCCGACCTGATCGGGGTGCGATCGCCGCTCCAACGAATGAGTTGCCACCAACGAATATGGCCTGAAAAAACCGGCGCACTCGTCCTATCTGAGGCGCCGCAAGGGGTGGCGGCGGGACCGGGGTTCCGCATTTCGTGCAGAAGCGCGCCGTTTCGCTGTATGACTCGGCGCCGCACGTTGAACAAGCCATATCGCATAGCTTCTACCAATTCGCGCGATCTCATGCCTATGGTCACGCTTGTCGGCACCTCGCGGGAGCGCCAATCAGAATCCGGGAGTGACGAAGTGAGCGAGCGGTCAACCGACGAATCCGCCACGCGCGTGGGCGATCCCGGTTGGCGCTCGCTCGCTTACTCGCCGCGGCTCGAATACCGCCAGGCTATGAACTCTCCCGATCGTCGAACACCTTCTACCGGCGGCGCGGTCCCGCCGGAACCGCGCGCGTCCGCCGCACGCGTCGAGCGGTCGGCGCCACGTAATCGTTGGCCCAGCGCCGTCAGCGTATCTCAGCACTAGCCGGCTCAGATTCTGGCATCCGGACTCGCTGCACTTTTCGCGGTAGCCGCAGTTCCAGATTGTTACGCTCGCCGGGGTTTCTTCGTCGTTCCGTGCCGCTGCCATTCTCCCCGTCCCCACCGATGTCCGCGAGCTTTTCTCAGCCGAGTTTACGCGCTAAAGGGCACCTAGGGGACAGCCGTCAATGGATCGCAAGCTGGGTCTTAGCTATTCTCTGCTGTTCTTCGCGCCTCGGCACGAGCGATCGCCCGCTGCTCGGCCGTGGCAGTTCGTTGCTCGCGCACCAAGTTTCTTGTGAGCCAAGCGACCCACAGTGTCGCGCCCACCAACGCCAACGGCTTATCGCGCCCTTTACAACCAAATCGTTGCCGTTTTGACGACCTGAAGATTTTCGGCGCGATTGGGTTTTGGACGGGCGCCGATGATTCGGAATCGGTCGGTCGCGGGCCGCGCCGCGCCATGCCGAGTCGTCACAGCCTGTCAAGTCTCCCCGTTCGGCATCTGGAAGCGAGGATCGCCGGGGAAATGCTCCTCTGGGTCGCTCCCGTTGTCGGCACCGCCACGAATCGGGGCGTCCCTGCCCGGATGCCATTCCCAGAGCATCTGCGGATCAGGCGTCATCGGGGCTACCGAAGCGCGTGCGGCTCGTTTGAACGTCCTCCGCTTAGGCACCCAAGGATGGGCCCGCACGTCCTCGGCTTGATCGGCCAACGCCGGCGCTTGCGGGAGCGGAGGCCGTAACCCGAGATGGGCTTCGATGGCGGCGAGCGACGCGGATTCCAATACCGGCCTTTCGTGGCGGTCGTTCGTCTGTCCGCGTGTGGGCGTCGAGTTCTTGGGCGCCAGGGCGTGCTGCACGGCGACTAGGGTGAACTCTCCGTAGCCGACCGCTCTCTGGTCGCGCCTCGCGCACTTCACCAGCCTGTAACCTTGTCTCTCGGCTGCCCGGCGGCAGCGATTCTCTCTTGCCTTGATGTCGTTAGTGACCATACCTAATAGTTTACCAGAGGCGTGCTTAACACCAATTTCGACCCCTGGAATGGGCAGAGAGCGGTACGATTAAGGTACGAATCAACCCAGGATTTTTGGCTGCGGGCACAGCCGCCGCAGCGCGCGGCCGCCAGAGGGAGGAGGGGCCCACCCCCCGTCGAAGGGCCGCCCAGTGCCCGAGCGCCCTTGCACGAAGCCACCCAGCACCTCCCGCGCCAAATTAAAGGGACGCTTTAAATCGAGGGCCCCGAGCCCGCACAAAGTGGTAGATATAGTGGTAGATGGGAAAATCAGCCCAGAATAGTACAGCATTTTAACGGCTTATTCGGGGTTGACGCCAAGCCTAAGAGGCTGCTCGCATCGACGACCGTGGATATAGCCGAAAGTTTTACTTTAGTATCTGAGACGCGAAGCGTCTTAGGCTTAGGGCCGGCGTGATGGGCTGTTCAGCGTTCGGCCTCTTACTCGCCCGGTCCCTTCACTTTTCCTGAATGGCCTCGTGAGCGGCCCCGAGCCGCTAAGTGGCTAGCCATAGTGCCGAACTCACGTATTTAACCTAACACTTTAGATTCGTTGCCCCATTTGTTTGGCGCCGTGTCCTTACGGGCGCGGATTGTGCGGCGAAGCGCTGAGCGACTACTAACTTTGCCGATTGTGCCCAATAGCGATCGTTTTGAGGACGCTGGTGATTGCAGGCTTGCCGCGCCCTGCTGAGTTGCCAGAGGGGTGCGAATGGTGACAGGATGGAATCCGAGCGGGCTTAGCTCAGTTGGTAGAGCAGATGCTTCCCAAGCATCAGGTCGCGCGTTCGAGCCGCGTAGCCCGCTCCACCTAATCCCCTGACAAAAATGAGTGAATTATGCTGCGTTGGCATTACTCCGCTGAAAGTGGTAGACATCTACCAGGGATTATGACGAATCAGCCATCTCTTTCTCGTGAAGCGGTTAAATTCATTAGTTAATTTGCCGGGTTAGATGAAATTGAGAGCCAGCTTGCCAAGCTGGACGTCGCCGGTTCGACCCCGGTCGCCCGCTCCACAATTTCCCCTGTAAATCCAAACCCTTAGCTGCCGATGGTGAAAATCGAGGCGATGGTGTTAACTTGCCAGCGCCCATCGAACGGCCATATCTGGTGGAAGTCGGCTCCTGTCCCGAGCGGAAAAGATCCGCTGCAAGAGTACGGGGATTCTGCATTTAACCAAAAGGACCCCGTCATATCGCTGAACGTTCACGCGAAATTATCGTAAATTGTCATTGAAACCGTTTGACTTTGATCGTGGAGCTTAGGATAACAAAGGTGCGCAAGAGACCAGAGGAGGAATTCATGGAAACTTGTGCGTCGCCTTCGCTTGTCTTAGCAGCAAGCCCGGCTTCGACTTTGGCTTTAGGGAACAACAGCAATTTGGAGGAAATGTTATGAAACGGAATTTCGTAATCGTTGTGGCGCTCGTCGCCGTCGGATTGGCCCTGTCGAGCCGCCCGGCTCGCGCACAGGCGATAGTCGTCCCGCATCAAGGCTGCTTTGTTTACGACGCAACTTGCACGTCGCTTTTTTTGATACCAGACGTCGGCGCCCAGTACGTCACTAGCCCAAGTGGCCACAGTAAGACTAGCTGCGAAGGGCCTCTGCCCTCCCCCGGCGCAGAGTTTCCTACGAATGGTGCAGTACATTGCAATAATTTCCTATGCTACACCCCGGGCGGAAGTACCACAGATTCACATGAAACCATTTCACCGAGCGGTCAAGTCAATCTCCAGTGTGTCGTCCATTAGGCATGAGTGCGTTTGAAGGGACGCACTAAGCGTTCCGAGCAAGGGACTTAAGTCCGCCCCCCTTTTGCTTTCTCACAAGGCGCCCCCAGGTGCGCGGATCATCTCGAATCTGTGCACTGCCGCAACAACCGGGCATGGCCGTGTCGCCTCCGGCGCAGCGACCTTCCAAGCTGGACGTCGCCGGTTCGACCCCGGTCGCCCGCTCCACCAATTATCTCGTTAAATTCCAAGTGCATAGGCTGCACTTCGCAAGCCCGCCACTGTCCACTCAACCGGGGCAACTCCGGCTATGGCAGATCGATTTTGAAAAGATGTGTGACGTAATCCGTCACAGGACGAGCGCAATGGAGAGAGACGAGCGCAATGGAGAGATGTGTCAGGTATGCACGTCGGATCGCGGACGCATCGTGGCGTTGCAGACGATTCCGATGATCAACATGACCACGCCGGCGATGCCAAAAGCCTGCCACCAGGGAAACCATTGATGGAGCAGGAAGATCGCGGCGCAGAGGATGCATAGGACCCCAGCGATGATCACGCCGCCGATGGTCAGGAGCGTGACGGCGTTGGAGATTTGCAGATCCAGCGCAGCGCCCAACCTGGTTTGAAAGATTTGACCTTCGGATTGAAGGATGCGCGAAATGTCGTCCACCGCCCTTTCAATCAAGCTCGGCCAATCGGAGTGGGCGGTGGGACTCCGGTCAATTTCAATCGCTGGAGGCTGTTTCTCGGCCATCGCCCACACTCGTTTCGTGTGATGAACGGATCGAGAGCGCGAAGCCTGCGACCGCGGCGATCAGAATAGCGCCGGTTCCACGACTCTCGATGGTGGAGCCGATCAGGAAGCCGAGGACGCCTGCCGCCACAGCGGCGCCAACGGGGTGCCTTTCGACAACATGCTCCGGACGAAGGTCATCGCCGGCGCGTTCGACTTTCGCGTTGACCTTGCTGAGCGTATCGCGCAGGTTTTGGCGCGCCTCGTCCAAATCATTCTGGCTCTTGGAAATCTGTTCTTCGGTTGTCATGTCCACCATCGCTGGGTTTCGCTCTTTCGTCTCCGCCGCCGCGGTACCGTCCGGAGTCGTACTCACCGGTAATCATGCCGACGAACACACTGGTCGCGACGGCGCGCAACGCGATGCGGGAGACCATCGTGAGCATCGCCAGACCGAGGCGCCGGTTGACTCCTCCACCGAGGACGAATCCCGCGACGCCGGCAATCGCCACCGCGGTGAGCGGCTCATCCCTTACGTACTCAATCACATCGCGGCGCCGCCTCGGGCTAGCGGCTGAAGCTTCCAAGGAACAATACCGGGTCAGGATACACGCCTGACGATCTGCGCCGCGACGTAACCGATCGCGAATGCGGCGGCGATTGCGATCCACGGTTCACGGCGAACGAAATCGCGCAGGTCGATATCGAGGCCCTTTTCCTGAGCAAAGCGCTGTGCGGCCTTATAGCTGTCCTTGACCACATGGCTGGCCGCGTCCGCAGCCTGACGGCCCTGATCCATCGCCTGGCGCACGGTTGAATTTGCAACGTCTTCAATTGCCATCATTGTCACCTGATTGTCAGTGAGTAAGACTGACTGACTCTATCGTTATTGCCGGCGGACAGCGTTATGAAGCCGCGCGTGCACTTCGGTTGATGCGACACGAGGCCGCGGGGTTGTGACTCCACGGATCGTCTCGATCCCACTCAACGTTAGCTCTAATACGCATCGGCCGCCACACCGATTCGGTTATATCGAGAACCAAGTAAATCGAAAGTAACGAGAATTCCAATCGGCCGTTCGAGCGGATCGAGGCCTTGGGCACGGCTGCCCATCGGGAATGCGAACATCAACGAGGATTAAACAGCGTTCCATAACTAACTGCACGCCGGGTACGCGAATTTGCCGATGCGCTGAATGCGAGCTTGTTACGTACGATTGTGCTCGCGAGTTAGACCGCGTGATCTTTGTAAGTTATCCAAATGACACACTTTTTGTACTATCCGTTACATTTGATTTCATTAATCAACGCGCGGGGAGTAGAGTCGGTGCATCCTCTGTAAGGTGCCATTTTGAATGAAACCAAGACTCCTCGTGATACCGACCTTAACAAGCTGAGCCGCCTGAAAGCACTGTCGTGGCTTTCGACTTCAGAGTTGACACTGCTGGTCGGCGCACTCGCCCCTGCCAACTTCGGCCGAAATGAGATAATCCTCGGCGAAGCCGCGCTCGCCTCCGACGCTCATATACTATTGAGCGGGATCGCACGAATCACCTGCACGAATCGGCGTCGCGAGCGCGTGACCGTCGCCTTGATCGCCCCCGGACCAATACCTGAGTTCCCGCCCCGGGAAACCAGCGGATTCTATTTTCAGTGCGTGGCTTACAATGATTGCAGAGTCGGCAGTCTCAGCCGCACGGTCTTTGACCAAATTACCGCGAATGCGCCCGAGCCCGCCTCGCGCAAGATGCATGAGAATGATTTAAGACAGTGGTATCGCCTGATGCTGCGCGGCTCGAGCTACCTGAGCCCGGGTCTTCGCGACCGGGTAGCGCTCGCGCTGCTGGAATTATGTTCAGACTTCGGAGTTGAGGAATCGCGCGGCACGCTCTTGCGTGAGCCTTTCAGCCATCAGGACATCGCGGAGCTGGTCGGCGCGTCGCGGCCGCGAGTGACCGAGCACCTGGCCCAGCTGGAGCACGATCGCTTCGTCCATCGCCAGGGACGCCAGTTTATCGTGCGGGTCGGCAAGCTCGCGGAGGCGATCGCGACGCGCCCCGTCTGAGGGGGCCGCGCGAATGGCCGCAAGAGGCCCGGCTCTTTCCCAAAGGAAAGAGGAGCAGAAACAGCTCCAGAGCACCGACGGTGGATTTACAAGATGCGTCGAGCGACCGCGCCACTACCCTTATCGTCCAACTGCACAGCTTATGGCGTTGGCGTTTCGGTTGGACACGAGGTCAATTGCAGCAGATCGCATCCGACCTTTTGCACCGTGAAGCAGGCCGCGAGCGTAATCGCCATGCCAAAGGTAAGTACGATCAGGAGGAGCTTTAGTCCTTGTCGCAGGCGCTGACTATCTGAATGATAACCGGTTTCCAGGTCGTTCCTCCCGACTGAGATTCAGAATGAGAATCGCCGGCGCGATGGCCGACGGACGCTTCACTTGAGACTCGGAATATGCATGCCATTGATCGGACCAATCAGACCGAAAGTCTGTAATATCCAGATCAATACTACGATGAAGACCACGATATTGAGCAGGCTTTTGATCGCACCCGCCATCGGGATATAGGTGTTGATGAGCCACATGATCAGGCCCACAACCACCAGAACGACGATGATGCCAACAAGGGTCATCGGTAAGCCTCCATTTTCGCCTCAGATCGCAACCGGCGCGAATTGTCAGCGCCGCTGGTAAAGCCCGGCACCCAGCAGAAGGACGCCCAGGATGAGTGCGGCAGCGCTCAGAGCCTCCGGCACCACGTGGGTGGAATGTTCGGTGCTCTGGATTTTAAGGTCGCCCAGGTTCACCACGTCCTTGGTTTGCGAGGTCGTGAAGACCGGGGCCGCGAGTCCGAGAATCCCCAACAGCGTGAGGAGAGCGCCCAGCCATACAATCGGTTTCATCGGAATCGCTCCCTGGTGCGCGGGGCCTGCCGCGGAAATTCGAGACGGTCGTGCACGCGGGCTTGTACCGCGCGTGACACCATCAATACAATTCTAACTCGAATGATATCAAGTACAAGTAGCAGAGCAGCGCCGGATCTTTTGGTTATCTGGATAACCAAGATGGCCAAAGAGCGATCGCGGATGATCGCTTAGTGCGAACAGTTGACGGCGGATGCGCGCCGGCGTAGCTGAACTAAGAACCGGAGGCGCGTTCTCGAATGTTTGACCAATCGTTCGTCATTTGGTTCTATGCAGAACACAACGACGGCATCGTTAGTGACAATCTGTTTCCCTCTGACCGAACCCGCAACGGATAATAACCCTCGAAGCGAAATCAAATTTGAATATCCCAAATGCAACGCCGCGAGGCGCTCCTGAAGCCAGCGAGTTCGGCCGACGACCATCGGTAAAACGAACCGCGGCCGGTCGTGTCGGCGAGCGTACAACCCTGGTCGATCTGCTTCGCCGACGCGCGCTCCAGCAGCCGGAGTTGCCGATGTACACCTACTTGAGCGACGGCGAAACCGCAGGAGCGAGTTTGACCCTGGCGGTGCTGGAGCGGCAGGCCCGGGTGATCGGCGCATTACTGCAAAGCTGCGCGGCGAACGGAGAGCGCGCGCTGTTGCTTTATCCGGCGGGGCTCGATTTTATCCCGGCCTTCTTTGGATGCCTGTATGCGGGGGTGATTGCGGTTCCGCTGCCCCCGCCGAATATGGTCCTGCCACAGCGCACGCTGCCGCGGCTGCGCACGATCGTAAACGATGCTCAACCGATGCTGGCGCTTACTACCTCGGCCATCCTTTCGAAGCTGGAGGGATTGTTCGCGCAAGCCCCGGAACTAGAGCGTATGCGCTGGCTGGCGACCGACAAGGTAGTCGGCGGCGGTGCGGGGGCGGAATGGCGGGACCCTGGGGCGACGGCTGCGACGCTGGCATTGCTGCAATATACTTCGGGCTCCACCGCGGCGCCGCGCGGCGTGATGGTCACCCACGGAAACCTGATCGCGAACTCGGCCAATATTCATCAGGCGTTCGAGATTACAGCGGAGTCGGTTTCGGTAACGTGGCTGCCGGTGTTCCATGACATGGGCCTGAACAATGGACTTATCCAGCCGCTCTACGGAGGCCGCAAGTGCGTGCTGATGCCGCCGCAGTCCTTTCTCCAGCGGCCGCTGCGATGGCTGCAAGCGGTTTCGGATTACCGGGCCACGATCAGCGGAGGGCCGAATTTCGCCTACGAAATGTGCGTAAGCAGGATTAACGAGGAACAGCGCGCCACGCTCGATCTCAGCAATTGGAAATTGGCGTATAGCGGCGCCGAGCCGGTCCGCGCGGACACTCTGAAACGGTTTGCGGCGACCTTCGCCGCGTGTGGCTTCCGATCGAACTCCTTCTATCCCTGTTACGGATTGGCCGAGGCCACGCTGATGGTTTCCGGCGGACTGGTAAAAGACGAGCCGATTCTGTGTACGGCGCGGATGGCGGCGCTCGAGCACAACCGCGTCGAGGAGAGCTCCGCCGCGGAGGCGGACGTCCGCACCCTGGTCGGATGTGGGCAGGCGATGGCGGACAGCCGGATCGCTATCGTCGATCCGCAATCATTGATCGCGTGCGGACCTGATGAGGTGGGCGAAATATGGGTGTCCAACGCGAGCGTGACGCTCGGTTACTGGAACCGGCCCGCGGAGACCGCCCTCACCTTTCACGCGTACCTCGCAGAGACCGGGGCGGGGCCGTTTCTGCGCACGGGGGATTTGGGATTTTTAAGGGGCGGCGAACTATTCGTCACCGGTCGGTTGAAGGATCTGATCATAATCGGCGGCCGTAATCTGTACCCCCACGACCTCGAATTAACCGTCGAAAAGAGTCATACTGCGGTGCGGCCGGGAGGCAGCGTGGCGTTCTCGGTGGATGTCGCCGACGAGGAGCGGCTGATCGTCGCGGCTGAAATCGATCGGCGCTACCAACCGGAGCGAGATCATATCAGCGGCGAATCGCACAATGATTCCCGCAGGAACCATCCGAACGGGTGGGCGCCGGCGGACCTCGACGAGGTGGTGCGGGCGATTCGGCGCGCGGTGGCGGAAGAACATGACGTGCGGGTGCATGCGGTCGTGCTCTTGCGGGCAGGCGGCATTCCCAAGACTCCCAGCGGCAAGGTTCAGCGCCGGGTTTGCGAGGCCAGATTCCGCGACGGGACGCTGGCACAAGGCGCGGACAGCGATTGATGGCCGGAAGGCAAAATAACGGCAACGGGGTGCATCACACGGAGCGCAACGGACACTTCGAAAAGGAGCATCCCGATCCCGGCGCGGAAGCGATCCAGGCGTGGCTGGTAGCCAAGCTCTCCGCGCAGCTTGGAATTGAGACGGACGAGATTGACGTCGCGGAACCCTTCGCGAGCTACGGCCTGGGATCGACGGAGTTGGTCGGCCTTTCCGGTGAACTCGCCGAGTGGCTGGGGCGCCAACTTCCAGCCGAGTTGGCGTACGAGTGCCCAACGATTGAGCTTCTCGCGCGCCGTTTGGCGCAATCCCCGGACGTCGGGCAGTCAGCCGTCACTCCCGCGCGGGACCGTGAAATAGGCGCCGAGGCGATCGCGATCGTCGGGATCGGCTGCCGCTTCCCCGGGGCCGGCGACGCGGAGGCGTTCTGGCAGTTGCTGCGCGGCGGCGTCGATGCGATCCGGGAAGTTCCGCCGGAACGCTTCAATGTCGGCGATTATTTCGATGCCGACCCGGCGGCGCCGGGCAAGATGAATACCCGCTGGGGCGGTTTCATTGAGCAGGTCGATCGGTTCGATGCGCACTTCTTCGGGATCTCGCCGCGGGAAGCCGTGCGCATGGATCCGCAACAACGCCTGTTGCTCGAGGTGGCGTCGCAAGCCTTGGAAGATGCCGGACAGATGCGGGAGCGCCTGGCGGGCAGCTCCACCGGCGTGTTCATCGGCATCTCGAACAACGATTACGGCCGTATCCAGCTAAACGATTTCAGTCGCATCGACGCGTACGCAGGGACCGGCAACGCCTTGAGTATCGCCGCCAACCGCATCTCCTACGTGTTCGATTTTCGCGGGCCGAGCATGGCGCTCGACACGGCGTGTTCGTCGTCGCTGGTGGCGGTGCACGAGGCCTGCGCCAGCCTGCGCCGCGGAGAGTCCACGCTGGCATTGGCCGGGGGCGTGAATCTGATCCTGTCGCCGGCGATCACGATCAATTTCAGCAAAGCCGGTGCAATGGCGCCGGACGGACGCTGCAAGACTTTCGATGCGCGCGCCAACGGCTATGTTCGCGGCGAGGGTGCCGGGATCGTCGTCCTTAAACCACTGACGAAGGCGGTCGCCGACGGCGATCCGATTTATGCGGTCATCCGCGGCAGCGCAGTCAATCAGGACGGACGCAGCAACGGACTGATGGCGCCGAATCCGCGCGCGCAGGAAGCGGTCCTGCGAGAAGCGTATCGGCGAGCCGGGGTCGCGCCCGCCGAGGTTCAATACGTCGAGGCCCACGGCACCGGCACGTTGTTGGGCGATCCGATCGAAGCGAGCGCGCTCGGTGCGGTGCTTGGCGTCAACCGTGCGCCGGGGCAACCGTGCGCGCTGGGTTCGGTCAAAACCAACATCGGCCATCTTGAAGCGGCGGCCGGTATCGCGGGATTGATCAAGACGGCACTGGCGCTGAAGCATCATGAAATCCCGCCCAGCCTGAATTTCGAGGAACCCAACCCGCACATCCCGTTCGACGATCTCCCTCTGCGCGTGCAGACGACTCTGGCGCGATGGCCCGCGGCGGAGGCGCCGGCGTTGGCGGGCGTGAGCTCATTCGGATTTGGCGGAACCAACGCCCACGTGGTTTTGCAGGAAGCTCCGCAGTCGAACCCGGTATCGCGAATTGCGGAATGCGCCACGGAGCAGCCGCACGCGGAAATTGGCAATACCAGGTCCACATACCTGCTACCGCTTTCGGCGCGCGCACCCGAGGCTCTCAGAGATCTCGCGCGAGCTTACCGCGACCTTCTGACACGCCCGGAATCCGCAGCACCCGTACACGATATCTGTTACAGCGCGAGCCTGCGCCGCAGTCATCACGAATACCGGCTGGCGGTGACCGGCAATTCGGCGGACCAACTGAGCGAAAGCCTCGAAGCTTATTTGCGCGAAGAAGCTCGTCCGGGATTGTTTCACGGCCATAAGCATTCCGACCGCCGTAGCAAACTGGTCTTCGTATTTCCCGGACAGGGTTCCCAATGGTTTGGCATGGGGCGACAACTGCTGGATCAGGACGCGGTCTTTCGCGACGCCATTCAACGCTGTGACCGCGCGATGCGGCCGTACGGAGCCTGGTCCCTGCTCGCGGAACTCAGGGCGACCGATACGGCCCGCTCGCGCTTGAACGAAATCGACGTACTGCAGCCAGCGCTCTTCGCGATTCAGGTGGCGCTCGCGGCCGTGTGGCGGTCGTGGGGTATCGAGCCGGACGCGGTCGTCGGCCACAGCATGGGTGAGGTCGCGGCGGCTCACGTCGCCGGCGCGCTCAGCCTCGACGAGGCGGCACGGATCATTTGTCGTCGCAGCGGCCTGGTCAAACGCACGATCGGGCGAGGCGCGATCGCGGCCGTGGAATTATCGTTGGAGGACGCGCGTCGCGCGCTGATCGGTTACGAGGATCGCGTGTCGATCGCCGCGAGCAACAGCCACTTCTCCACGATTCTGTCCGGGGATCCGGCGGCGCTGGAAGCAATCCTCGATCGACTGCGAGGTCAAGACATCTTCTGCCGCACGGTGAAGGTGGATTTTGCCGCTCACAGCCCGCAGATGGATCCTCTGCGCGTGGAATTGATGAAGGCTTTGACCGGGCTCGACCCGCAACCCGCATCGGTACCCATTTATTCCACTGTTACGGGAATGTCGGCTGCGAGCGGTATCGACGACGGGCAACCTCTCTTCGACGCGTCCTATTGGGCAAGGAATCTGCGGGAGCCCGTGCTCTTTTCAACCGCGGTTCAGCGTCTGCTCGAAGATGGACATGACATTTTCCTCGAAATCAGTCCGCATCCGATTCTTCTAAGTAGTATTCAGCAGGCGCTCAACCACAGCGACCATCAAGGCGTCGTGCTTCCCTCCTTGCGGCGTGAGGAAGCGGAACACGCAGTGATGCTCGGAACGCTGGGCGCGCTTTACACCGTCGGTCACGAAGTTGATTGGCGCCGCATCTATCCGGCCGCGGGCCGGTACGTTCGACTTCCATTCTACCCGTGGCAGCGCGAGCGTTGTTGGCTCGAGGCCACGGAAGCGGTCAGCGGTTCTCAAGCGAGTCCCCTCGCGCAGCCTGGGACGGGGGCACATCACCTGCCGGGCCGGCATTTCACCTCGGCGCACCCTGCGCATACCCACTTCTGGGAATTCATTTTGGACAAGGAGGCGGTGCCCCATCTGGATGACCACCGCATCGCGGGGGTCGCCGTGCTGCCGGCCTCGTTTTATGTGGAGAAGGCCCGCGCTGCCGCGGGTGAACTCTTCGGCTCGCAGTCCTTGTCGATGAACGAGCTAGTATTTCACAAGGCGCTGTTTTTGCCGGACGGCGCGACTCAGACGATTCAGGTGATCCTCTCTCGGAGCGCCGACGGGGCAGCGTCGTTCCACATCTATAGTTGTCGTGGAGACGTTGCACGAACCGCTGGTGACGGAGCGCATTCCGGCGATTCATGGACACTGCACGCCAGCGGAAATGTGTGTCCCGGGCAGGACGGCGACATCGCCCTGGTCTCGGATCAGGCGGCGCTCGAGGAAATACGGGCGAGTTGCTCCGAGAATAGCTCCGGCCAGGATTATTATCTGAGACTCCGCGAACACGGTGTCGACTATGGTCCCTACTTTCAGACTATTACTCAGTTGTGGCGGCACGGCACCGATGTACTAGGTGAATTGCGGGCGTCCGACGGGCCGGACGCTCTACCTGATAGCTCTTCGCTCCACCCGGCGCTGCTCGATGCGTGCATACAGGTAGTTGGCGCCGCGATACCTGAACTGGCTGCCTCGAATGGCGACCAAGCCATCTATATGCCGACCCGTATCGACCGGATCCGGATCGACGATCGTTCGGGTCCACCTCGATGGAGTCATGCGCATCTCCAAGAGCTTGACGCCAACAGCGTGAAAGGCGACGTGCGGCTGCTCGATGAAACCGGGCGCGTCGCGGTCGAAATTTCAGGAATACGCTTCGAGAGCCTCGGCGACGCACAGCGCCCGGTTGCGGAAAATCTGGACGACTGGTTGTACGAATTCCAGTGGCAGCTCAAGGAACGCAAGCATACAGAGTCGGACTCGGAGCGGTCCGCGTCAGCCGGTCCATGCGATTGGCTGATTTTCGCCGACCGCAGCGGCGTCGGAGAATCGCTCGCGGCTCTGATCGACGCGCAGGGAGGCCGCGGCATCCTTGTCGCTCGCGGCCAATCGTATGAGCGCACGGATGGCGAGCATTTTCGCATCCATCCGGAACGATCGGAGGACCTCCAACGGCTGCTCGACGCGGTGTCGGTGCCCGATCGGCCAATCGCGATCGTCCATCTCTGGAGTCTTGATGCCGGCGTGCCGGAGGAAGCCACGGTTGCTTCGCTCGAATCCGCGCAGGTGCCGGGCTGCAGCAGCGTTTTGCGCTTGGTCCAGGAACTCGCGCGGGTCGAACGAAATCACTTCCCGCGGTTGTGGTTGATTACACGCGGAGCGCAGCCGGCAGGCGAAGTGACGTCACCGCTCGACGTCGCCCAGGCGCCGCTTTGGGGCTTGGGTCGTGTGATCGCGCAAGAGCATCCGATGTTCTGGGGCGGGCTGATTGACCTCGAACCTGGAAAGTTTCCGCTCGAGGACGCGGCTCATCAATTATGGCATGAGATCTCCGATACCGACGGTGAGGATCAGCTGGCCTTTCGACAGGGGCGGCGATTCGCGGGCCGTCTCGTGCGCAAAGGTCGATCGGACACGCCGGAGGCGCCCCTGCAATGGCGCACTGACGGCAGCTACCTGATCACCGGTGGACTGGGAGATCTCGGCCTTGCGGTCGCCCGTTGGATGGTCGAGCAAGGGGCGCGGCGGTTGATCCTTTTGGGACGCACGCCACTCCCATCCCGCGCGCACTGGAATTCGGTAGAGGCAGGCAGCCGCCCGGCGCAACAAATCGCGGCGATTCGCGCGATGGAGGCCTTGGGAGCGTCGGTACATCTGGCCCCGGTCGATGTGGCGGATGAACCACAGTTGCGTGCCTTCCTGGATGATTTTAGTGCCGAGGGCTGGCCGCCGATCCGGGGTGTAGTGCACGCGGCCGGAGTGTTGCAGGACGGGCTGCTGGTGCAACTCGACGCCGCTGCATTGAATGCGGTTCTGCGGCCCAAGATGATCGGCGGCTGGCTGCTGCATCGAATGCTCGCGGACGCACCCCTCGATTTCTTTGTACTTTTCTCTTCCGCCGGCGCCCTCTTGGGTCAGCCCGGCCAAGGCAACTACGCCGCCGCCAATGCCTTTCTGGATGCGCTCGCTCATTACCGAAAGGCCCAGGGCCGACCGGCCCTGAGTATCAATTGGGGTGCGTGGAGCGGATTGGGCTTCGCGGATACGGCCGGAGGAAAACGGCTCGCTGCGCGCCTTGCGCTGCTGGGAATCGAGACTATCGAACCCGCACGAGCGTTCGAGGTATTGGAACGGCTGCTGCGACAGCGCTCGGCTCAGGTCGCGGCCGTCCCGGTTGACTGGACGCGATATCGAGAGTTTTATCCGGCGGGCACTACCTCCCCGCTGCTCTCGGAGCTTGCCCATGATCAACCCGGCAACTCAGCGCACACCAGTCATCCGGGTGCGGACGAGGTGCGCACTACGCTCTTAGCCGCGGAACCGGCGGAGCGCCTCGCATTGCTGCAATCCCATCTGCGCGAGCTGGTGGCTCGAGTGCTTGGGCTGCCCGCATCGAAGCTGGACGTACAGCAACCGCTCAGCAATCTGGGGCTGGACTCCCTGATGGCGGTCGAGTTGAAAAACCGGATTGCGGTTGACCTGGGGGTGAATGTGCCGATGGTGACATTTCTCTCGGGGCCCAGCGTTGAACAGGCCGCGGCACAACTGCTCCATCTGCTTACATCCGAGACCTCTGCTTCATCGGTGCGTCCAGCCGCTGCCGCGCTTACGCAGGTTAACGGCGACCGGAAGAGTGGCCGCATCGATGGATACCGTCTGGAAAATCTCGACGAGTATTCGGACGCAGAAGTTAACTCACTGCTCACGGACCTCTTGGCCGAAGAGGAAGTTAGTGAATGAGCAGCCCTTCCCAGCGAATCGCCGGCCTCTCGTCCGGCGAAAAGCGCGCCCTGCTCGCGCGCTTGCTTCGCGAGAAGGCGGGCGGCGCCAAGTCGTTATATCCACTCTCGTATAATCAGCAGGGCATCTGGTTTCTCTATCAACTCGCGCCGGAGAGCGCAGTTTACAACGTCAATTTCGCTGCGCGCATCCGGTCAGACGTAAACGTTCCGGCCTTGCGGCGCGCATTGCAGGCATTAGTCGATCGCCATCCTTCGCTACGCACCACTTTTCCCGGTCGCCTCGGCAAACCCGTTCAGCAGGTTCACCAACATCTGCAGGTTCACTTCGACCAGGTTGACGGCTCGAGCTGGAGCGAGGCCGAACTGAAAAATTGGCTGCTCGCCGAGGCCTATCGCCCGTTCGATTTGGAACGAGGGCCGTTACTGCGCGTGAGCCTGATCATGCGATCGGCAAATGAGCATATTCTGCTGATGGTCGTGCATCACATCGTCATCGATTTCTGGTCGCTGGCGGTGCTCCTGAATGAACTCGGCGTGCTCTATCCCGCGCAGTGCGCGGGCATGCAGGCGTCTCTGCCTGCGCTCGACTTGCAATACACTGACTATGTCCGCTGGCAGGCCGAATTGCTCGCGGGCGCGGAAGGAGAGCGCCTGTGGACCTACTGGCAAAGGCAACTGGCCGGTCAATTACCGGTGCTGGATCTACCGACCGATCGGGCGCGCCCACCGACGCAAACCTATCGGGGCGCCTCGCACGACTTCACTCTCAACGATGAACTGAGCGGTCGGCTCAAGTCGTTCGCGAAGGACCACGGCACAACCCTGTATATGGTCCTGCTGTCCGTGTTCCAGATTTTGCTTTCGTATCACACCGGTCAGGAAGATCTTCAAGTGGGTTCTCCGATGGTCGGGCGCAGTCGCGCCGAATTCGAGGGAATCGTGGGACTCTTCACTAATCCAGTCGTCCTGCGGGCGAATCTTTCGGGAAATCCGACCTTTGTGGCGTTTCTCGGCCAGGTACGCCAAACGGTGCTGGGGGCGCTCGAGCATCAGGATTACCCCACCGTCCTTCTGGTCGAACGACTGCGGCCCTCGCGCGACCTCAGCCGGCCTCCGTTATGCCAGGTGATGTTCGTACTGGACAAACCGCATCGGTTCGCAGAACCCGGATCGCCAACCTTCGTGGCGGGTGAAACCGGGCTGCGGATGAATCCCGGCGGGTTGCTGCTGGAGTCCTTTGCGCTGGAACGTCGGGCCGCCGCGCTCGACCTGGTGTTGTTGATCATTGAGACGCCGGGATCGCTCACGGCTTCAATGCGCTACAACACGGATCTGTTTGATCCGGCCACCGTTGCCCGAATGTCAGCGCACTTCGAGGCACTATTGCGGCATGTAATTGGACAGCCCGCGGCCAGTTTGAATGTACTAAAAGAACTGCTCGCCGCCGCGGACCGCCAGGAACAGACACGGATTCGAACAGAGTACCGGGAACTGAATAATCAGAAACTACGGCAGGTCAAGCGGAAAGCTCCAAGCGCATCGCACCTGGCGAATGGGGATGGGCAGGGGATACCGAAGTACACGAATGCAAACGGACGTTATTGAAGGGTTTCGGCTTTCACCTCAGCAAAAGCATTTGTGGTCGTTGCAGCAAAGTGGCCGCAGCCTGCCCTATAATGCTCAATGCGCAATCCTGATCGAAGGAAACCTCGATCTCGCGGTGCTCGAGACTGCCCTGCAGAAACTCATCGATCGCCACGAGATCCTCCGCACCTCCTTTCATTGCGGACCCGGCATGGCCGTTCCGCTTCAGACTGTCGGCGCGACCGTCATGCCATCGATCGCTGACTACAATCTGAGCGGCTCCGATCCTGCCCAGCAGGAAAGCGCAGTCGAGACGCTTTATCGCGAGGCCGGCGAGCTGGCTTTTGACTTCGATAAGGGTCCGCTTTTCCGACTGTCGCTGATTACTCTGTCGCGCGACCGGCACATTTTGCTGGTCACTCTGTCCGCGCTGTGCGCCGACGCGGCCTCGCTGAATAACCTGGTTTGGGAACTCAGCCGCTGCTATTCAGCTTGTCTGACTTCCACCGAACTATCCGATGACCCGCTGCAATACGCCGATGCCGCCGAGTGGCAGAATGACTTGCTCGAATCCGAGGATACGGAAAGCGCAAGAAAATACTGGCGCGCTCGAAACTTCTCCACCGCCGCAGGCCCGCACCTGCCCTTCGAACAGCGGCCCTGCGACAATTCAAGCTTTCACCCGCATTTCATAACCTCACCCCTTAGCGCTGATTTGACCGCAGCCATCCGCGCAGTCGCTCGAAAGTACGATACTCCGCCCTCGATTTTTTTCCTGGCTTGCTGGCAGACGCTCCTCTGGCGCCTCACCGGCCAGGCCGACTTCGCGATCGGCATGGCCTGTGACGGTCGTACATATGAAGGGTTGCAGGAAGCCGTGGGTCTGTTTGGAAAGACCCTGCCGCTGCTCTGCCACCTCGAAGGGCGCCTGCGCTTCGACGCACTGCTAAAGCACATAGACGAAGCGGTGCACGAGGCAATCGCGTGGCAGGAGTATTTTAGTTGGGCACAAATCGCAGAGGCGCAGCCCGATGCAGGGTCGCCCCCGCCCTTCCTGTCCGTGGGTTTTGAATTCACGCAAGAGCAGGTGAAATATTCTGCCGCCGGGGTGAGCTTCTCGATTCAAAAGCGCCACGCCTGTTCCGATCGGTTCGCGCTCAAGCTCTCCTGCGTTCAGAACGGAGAAGCTTTAGTCACCGAGTTCCATTACGATTCCAATTCATTTCGCGCGGAAGATATTGCCCGATTACATCGAGAGTTTCAGACCTTGCTCGAAAGCGTCACCAACAACGCGGTCGCCGGGATCGACGAGTTCGAGATCCTCGGTGCAACCGACCTGCGACAACTGGTCATCGAGTTCAACGACACCGCGACTGACTATCCGCGAAACAAGTGTGTCCAGCAACTATTCGAGGAACAGGTCGATCGTACCCCCGAAGGCGTTGCCGTCGTTTTCGAGGAACGCCATCTGACCTACGCTCAGCTCAACGCCCGTGCGAACCAGCTCGCGCATCATCTGCAAGCGCTCGGCGTCCGCGCGGACGTCCCGGTTGCACTATGCATGGAGCGATCCCTTGAGTTGGTCGTTGGAATCCTCGGCGTGCTCAAGGCGGGTGGCGCATACGTGCCGCTGGATCCCGAGTATCCAACGGAACGTCTGGCTTACATGCTGGAGGATGTTCACGCGCCGATTCTGCTGACGCAGAAGCAGCTCGCGGACCGAATGCCCCGCCATCAGCTCCGCGTTCTTTGCCTCGATGCCGACTGGGATTCAATCGCCCAAAATTGCGAAACGAACCCGCTACCCACGGCGACAGTCGCGAACCTCGCTTACGTGATTTACACTTCGGGCTCAACCGGACGGCCAAAGGGCGTCATGGTAGAGCACGGTGGACTAGGTAATGCCGTCAACTGGATAACTGAAACTCTCAACCTGACTATCAACGACCGCTGCCTTTTGAAGACTCCGATCACCTTCGATGCCGCCGGGCGTGAATTCTTCCCGACCCTGATCTCGGGCGGCGCGCTGGTAATCGCGGAGCCCGGCGGTCATCGCGATTGCCGTTATCTGGCAGAAAAAATTTGCAGCGAACGGATCTCGATTCTGCACTGCGTTCCATCGCTCCTGCGGCTCCTCCTTGAGGAACCTGCCTTCCGCGACGCTGATGCGTTACGTGCCATGATGTGCGGCGGTGAGGCCCTGGCACCCGAGATTGTTGCGCGGTTCCACCAACGTTGCTCGGCCAGGCTGTACAACGTCTATGGACCGACCGAGGCAATCATCGACGCAACGTATCGGTTATGCCAGGCACGCGATACTCATTCGACGGTTCCGATCGGACGCCCTATACCGAATGCTCGAGTATATATTTTAGATCGTCTGCTGCGCCCTCTCCCGATCGGCGTCGCCGGCAACCTGTACATCGGCGGCCCGGGTCTGGCTCGTGGCTATGTCGGCCGGCCTGATTTGACCGCTGAAAAGTTTATTCCAGACCCGTTAAGCGGCGAACCCGGAGCGCGCCTCTACCACACCGGCGACCTCGCCCGCTATCTGCCGGACGGCACCATCGAGTTTCTTGGCCGTCTCGATCATCAGGTAAAGATCCGCGGGTTCCGCATCGAACTTGGCGAAATCGAAGCGATTCTCGGCCGCCATCCGGCAGTGCGCGAGGCTGTCGTCCTGCCGCAGGAAGACGAACGTGGGGAGCAGCGGTTGGTCGCCTATGTCACCGCCGCGGGAGAGTCGCGCCCGTCATCCGACGATTTGCGCAGTTTCCTCAAGAACAACCTGCCCGATCACATGATACCTGCTGTCTTCGTGCTGCTGGACGCTCTGCCGTTGACTTCCAACGGGAAGCTGGACCGGCGCGCCCTGCCGACGCCTGACGGACGGCGCCCCGAATCGAACGAACCTTTCGTCGCCTGCCGCACGCCCACCGAAGAGTTGCTCGCCGAGATCTGGAGCCAGGTTCTTACGATCGAGCGAGTGGGTATCAATGACAATTTCTTTCAACTAGGTGGCCACTCACTGCTGGCCACAAAGGTAGTTTCGCGAATCCGCGATGCGTTTCAGGTCGAGATGCCGCTGCGCCGCCTGTTCGAAGCGCCCACCGTTGCCGGCCTCGCTGAAACCATTGACCAGGGCCGCGGCGCGGGACTCGAGGTGCCGCCGATGCTGTCCGTTCCGCGTGACGGAGATCTGCCGTTATCCTTCGCGCAGCAACGACTATGGTTTATCGATCGGCTCGATCCGGGCAGCTCGGTCTATAATTTTCCTGCCGCCGTCCGTCTCCACGGACCGCTCAACCTGCAGGCGCTGACCCAGAGTCTCAACGAAATCGTGAGGCGCCATGAAGCGCTGCGTACGACCTTTGCGATTGTGGACGGTCGGCCAGTTCAGGTTATCGCATCACGCCTGACCTTGACGCTGCCGCTAGTGGATTTGCGCGAGCTACCCGACATCGAGTGGGAGGCCGCGGTGCTGCGAATGGCAACTAGCGAGGCGCAACGGCCCTTCGATTTGGCCGCAGGGCCGCTCGTGCGGGCTACCGTGCTGCAGCTTCGGGAAAGCGAGCACGTCGGCCTCCTGACGATGCACCATATCGTCGCCGACGGTTGGTCAACCGGAATCCTGATCCGGGAACTCGCAGCGCTTTACGAAGCCTATTGTTCCGGACGGCCCTCGCCCCTGCCGGATCTGCCAATCCAATATGCAGATTTTGCTCACTGGCAGCGGCGCTGGATGGACGGCGAGATTCTGCAAAACCAACTTCGCTACTGGAAGCAGCAACTGGCTGGCGCGCCTCCGTTCCTGGAGTTGCCGACGGACCATCCGAGGCCCGCGGTACAGACTTTTCGCGGTGCGCAGCAAGCGTTGCTATTGCCAAAAGCCGTCGGCGACGGATTGAAGGCGCTGAGCCGCCGCGAAGGGGTTACCCTATTCATGACTCTGCTGGCGGCGTTTCAGATATTGTTGCACCGCTACACGAATCAGGACGACCTCGTCATCGGTACGCCGATCGCCAATCGTAATCGCTCGGAAATCGAGGGGCTGATCGGCTTCTTCGTAAACTCACTGGCCCTGCGCACCGACCTTTCAGGCAATCCGGGATTTCCCGAGCTTTTGCATCGGGTGCGGGAGGCGTGCCTTGGAGCCTATGCCCATCAGGACCTGCCCTTTGAGCGGCTGGTCGAGGAACTGCACCGGAAGCGGGATTTAAGTCGCAATCCGCTCTTCCAGGTCATGTTCGTCCTGCAGAATGCCTCGCCGCAAGCAGTCGATCTGCCGGGAATGAGCTTGAGTCCGGTTCAGATAGACACCGGCACTACTCACTTCGATCTCACTCTGCATATCGCGGACACCGACCAGGGCCTGGCCGGAACTATCGCTTACAATACGGATCTGTTTGAGCCTGAAACGATTGCCCGGATGCTCGGCCATTTCAGCGACATACTGGAGACCGTCGTTTCCGATCCTGAGCGGCGGCTTTCGGACTTGACGCCCTTAACCGAGGCCGAGCGCCGGCAAATACTCGAGAACTGGAACGATACCGCAACCGCTATTCCGAATGACCTGTCTATTCACCAACTCTTCGAGGCGCAGGTCGAGCGAACACCTGCGGCGATCGCAGTAGTTCTTGAAGATCGGCAGATGACTTATGCAGAACTGAACCGTCGTAGTAATCAACTGGCTAATCATCTGCGGACCCTGGGAGTGGGACCGGAGACCGCGGTCGGAATCTGCCTGAAACACTCGTTGGAGACGATTATCGGATTGCTGGCTGTGCTGAAGGCGGGCGGTGTGTACGTGCCGTTGGACCCGGCGTATCCGCAGGAAAGATTGGCCTTCATGCTGGAAGACGCTCACATTCCAGTTCTGTTGACGCAAGAACCGTTACTGGCGCGGCTGCCTCCGCACCATGCGACGGTGATCTGTCTGGATTCGGGCTGGGAGTCCATTGCCGGGGAGAGTCCGGAAAACCCTCCGTGCGTGACCATGCCTGAGAACCTGGCTTATCTAATCTATACTTCGGGTTCAACCGGCCGGCCGAAGGGGGTATCCGTCTCGCATCGTTCGACCGCGGAACACTGCCTTAATGTTCAAAGATTTTATGAGTTGACGTCTTGCGATAAGGTGCTCCAGTTTGCCTCACTGAGTTTCGATCTCTCATTGGAACAGATTCTTCCCACGCTGGTCGTCGGAGCCAGTCTGGTTCTCATGAACACCGACCTCTGGCAGACCAGCGAATTTCATAAAAAGATTTCGGATTTTGGACTGACTGTGCTCAATCTTTCAACCGGCTACTGGCAGGAACTCGCGCGAGAGTGGACAGACCTGCCGGAGTTGGTTCCAAATATCGAACCGAGACTTATCATCGTTGGCGGAGATACGATGTTGCCCGAGTTTCTCGACCTCTGGCAGCGTACGCCGATAAGTTCAACCCGCCTGATCAATGCTTATGGGCCCACGGAAACGACCATAACGGCTACTGCCTTTGAGGTCACTCCGGGGCTCCGCGAGCATTCAACTCGCCAGAGAATTCCTATTGGCCGTTCTCTCGCTAACCGCGAGACCTACATCCTGAACGAGTATGGTAACGCCGTTCCGGTGGGTATCCCGGGCGAACTGTATATTGGCGGTACCTGCCTCGCTCGCGGTTATCTCAAGCGTCCGGATTTAACTGCGGAGAAGTTCGTCCCGAACCCGTTCACCGATGAGCCCGGATCGCGAATGTATAAAACCGGGGACCTCGCCCGCTATCTTCCCGACGGCAATATCGAGTTCCTCGGTCGAATCGATCATCAGGTGAAGATTCGCGGCTTTCGTATCGAGCTGGGAGAAATCGAGGCGGTCCTGCGCCAACATCCGGCTGTGCGCGAGACAATCGTCCTGGCTCGAGACAACGCCGTTGGAGAGCAGCACCTGGTGGGCTACATAGTGCCTCAGCCGGAAACTTCACCGACGGCTGATGTACTGCGGGGTTTTCTGACGGAGTCGCTGCCCGAGTATATGATGCCGGCGATCTTTGTGATGCTCGACGCTTTACCGTTGATGCCCAACGGAAAGATCGACCGCGACGCACTTCCGGCACCCGAGCGAACACCATCCGCACCAGGAAGGGGATTCGTGGCGCCGCGAAATCCGCTCGAACGTGAGCTGGTCGATCTGTGGGAAGAAGTCTTGGGTATTCGCCCTATCGGCGTGACGGACAATTTTTTTGAGCTGGGAGGACACTCGCTGGCGGCCGTTCGATTGTTCGCATTGATAGAAAAGCGCCTCGGCAAGAAAGTTCCCTTAGCCACAGTGTTCCAAGGAGCAACGGTCGAACATCTTGCAAATATCCTCGACCGAAACTCCAAGGCGGCTCCGCGTTCATCGTTGGTAGCTATTCAACCGAGCGGCAACAGACGGCCTCTTTTCCTGATACATCCAGCCGGCGGCCATGTTTTCCCATACGTTCATCTGGCACACTATTTGGGCTCCGATCAGCCGTGTTACGGCCTGCAGGCTCGAGGGCTGGAAGAGGGACAGGAGCCGCACTCCCGCATCGAAGACATGGCGACTGACTACATCGATGCCATCCGTGCCGTTCAACCTGAGGGCCCCTACCTCCTCGGAGGATGGTCCATGGGAGGAGTGGTGGCCTTCGATATGGCCCAGCAGCTACACGCGCAAGGGCAGAGGGTCGCTTTGTTGGCCTTACTCGATGCGCGGATTCCCGCCGCCGATGAAGAAATCGCCGATGAGGACTTCGAGGCGCGCTTGTTGGTCGATTTCGTCCGTTATTTCGGCCTCTCGCTCGATCCCCGCGATGCACTGGCGCGACTGCCAAAGCACGAATTGCTGGAACGCGTGCTCGAGCATGCAAAAAGAGCCGGCCTGATGCCTTCGGATATTGAAGTTTCCCAAGCCCAGCCATTCATCGAACTCTGCAAAGCGGATTTCAAAGCTACTCAAAACTACATACTGCATCGCTACCCGGGTCGGATTACTCTCTTCAAGGCTGGACAGGAGCTCGGGGGAACCTCGTCTGACCCCACCTTGGGTTGGAACGAATGGGCTGCCCATGGGGTGGACGTCCATGTCGTCCCGGGCAACCACGCAACTATGGTTTACAAACCTCACGTCGAAGTCTTGGCGAACAGGCTACGGGCCTGCCTCGATCAGGCGCGCGTGACGGGGGACTGTTTCGCCAATAAAGTCAACTCATCGGTGAAACTGATGAAGGACGCAAAATGAACAGCGATGAAAAGGAAGACTTGGCGACTTACAAAGTCGTCGTGAATCATGAAGATCAATACTCTATTTGGCCTGCCGAAAAGGATAACCCTTCCGGCTGGACCGATGCCGGCAAGAGCGGCCCTAAGGCTGAATGCTTGGCTTACGTCAAAGAAATTTGGACCGATATGAGACCGCTCAGCCTCAGACGGGAAATGGAGCAACGGGAAAAGGAGCGCCTTTCGTCAAGGAATTAGCTTGTATGTTTTTTGCCCTTGCACCGGCAAATCTTCAATGAGCGAAGCAGCCGCCTCCGCCGCGCTCAATTCCTGGATATCATGGCGTAAGCCCAGGCCAGAGACCCGTCTTCGCCTGTTCTGCTTTCCGCACGCCGGAGCCGGCGCCCTGATTTATCGCTCCTGGCAGGACAGCTTGCCGGCGGATATCGAGGTCTGCCCGATTCAACTTCCGGGACGCGGAACGCGCCTGATGGAGCGTCCCTTCACTCAACTCACGCCCCTTGTTGAAGCACTCGCTCAAGCTCTGGCTCCCCTTCTGGACATACCCTTTGCGTTCTTCGGACACAGTCTCGGAGCATTAGTCAGTTTCGAACTTGCCCGCCGGATCCGTCGGCAATACGGTCGTCATCCCGTTCGCCTGTTGGTATCCGCGGCTCGTGCGCCTCAAATTCCGCAGCGGGAATCACCAATCCATGCGTTGCCGGAAAAAGAATTTCTAGCGGAACTGCGCCGGCTGAACGGTACGCCCAGCGAACTCCTGGACCACGACGAATTAATGGAGATCATGCTTCCGCTTTTGCGGGCGGATTTTGCAGTATACGAAACCTACTCCTATTCGAATGAGCCACCCCTCAATTGCCCGATCTCGGCGCTGGGTGGGTTGCAGGACCAAAGAGTGAACGACCGCGATCTTCAAGCCTGGCGCGCTCAGACAGATGGTGCCTTCTCATTGCGGATGCTTCCCGGCGGCCATTTCTTTTTAAGAGAGCCCCTGCTTCTTCGGGTGCTCACGAACGAACTGCAAACCAGTCGATGAGTACGGCCCGCATGAACTTGATAACCTCCACCTCACGAGTTCAACCGTGGATCTCTCCACCGGCGGTGATTTCATTAGGTCTCAATGAAGTTCACGTCTGGCGCGCCCCGCTTGACCAACCCTCATCGCACATAGACAGTTTTCGCCATACCCTCGCGGCCGATGAGCAATCGAAAGCCGATCGGTTTTACTTTCAAAACGACCGCGACCACTTTATCGCCGCTCACGGCGTACTCAGAGCTATCCTCGGCCGCTATTTGGATCGAGCACCGGAATGCCTATCATTTTGCTACGGTTCTCATGGAAAACCCGCCTTGGTCGGAGAATCTGGCGCCGAGGCGATCCATTTTAATATGTCTCACTCTCACGGAGTGGCCCTATATGCGGTTGCTCGGGGTCGCGCAGTTGGTATCGATCTCGAATTCGTCCGTCGCGAATTGGAAATAGAGCAAATCGCAGAGCGATTCTTTTCGCGCCGCGAGACCGCGATGCTCCGTGCGCTACCCGCCGACTTGCGGAGATGCGCGTTCTTTCTCTGTTGGACTCGCAAGGAAGCCTACATCAAGGCGAAAGGCGAAGGACTTTCAATGCCCCTGGATCGGTTCGACGTATCGTTGGTTCCCGGTGAACCAGCGGCACTGTTGAGCACCCGGCCCGATCCGGATGAAACCCGGCGCTGGTCTCTGCGGGAATTGACCCTTACCACCGGCCACGTGGCCGCTCTTGCGGTAGAAGGACGCGGCTGGTCTCTTTCCTGTTGGCGATGGCCGCGACCACTCCCATCCACTGCGTGATAGGGCTGACAGAAAGCGCACTTGCGGAGTTCGCCGCGCCTCATTGGCGCTTCAGACTCGATTACTGTTCGCGCTCCGCCTGCTGCGCGAACGACCTTTGCATATCGGGTCCATTGGCATATAATATTTTTACCTCGTCCGAGAGTTTTCACACATCCCCCCACTTTGTTCGGGGTCGCACGGTCTTCGCCGGTCCGCGATACGCTTCTTGGATGCTTGCTCGTTCGCAGGCCTCCGAAAAGCGTGAAATTGTTTCTCGACGGCAACCGATGTCTTTCTCCTGGGAATGTTCTCCAAAATGAAGATTTCTTCCTTCTGGCTTTGGATTCCGATTCCTCTGCTTGCTTCGTCGTTGGCGCTGGCAACCCTATGGCCTGTTGCAGGCCGCGCCGATACTTTGCCGCCACCGGGCACGGAGTCGAATGCGAGCAGCGTGACGGAGGCCTGGCTAGTGACGCGCGGTTTGATCGGTCACGCGATGATCGGCGAAACTTCCGGTATTGACACGATGACCCCGCCCTCCGGTACCGAGGTAAGCGAAACCCGCCAAACCGAGAACCGCACCGGCGAAGTCCTGACCCAGGTCAAAATGTGGAACGAAACGGTCGCCGACGACACCATCCATATCGAGGTCACGACTCTATCCGCGCATCAGTTCGAAGTCGCCTTCTGGCTGTTCCCCAATCATCGTCTCGGTTGCACCATGTATCAGTGGACGCTGTACGATCATGGTCGCGCGCTGCAAAGCACGTTCTGGCGTAACGATGCTACTATAATGCGGCTGGCAGGAGCCTCGGAGTTGCCGCACGACTTGTATCCGGACTCAGTTCCGTGGATGGCGTTTCTGCGCGTCCTCGATGCGCCTCAGGATGGCGCACAAGGCACCCTTCATCAGCAGATTACGCCATACAGCTATGTGGGTCAGAAGGTTTATGCCCGGGGCCCCGAGCAAATCAATGTCCCGGCCGGCAGTTTCTCCGCGATCAGGGTAACCGCACAAGTTGACATCGCGACCGTGATGCCCAACTGGCCCCGTTTCGTTCTGCACGTCATCGAGCCGGTGGTTCCGAAAAACACCATTTACTTCGATGCGGCCCCACCATATCGGCTGCTCAGGCAGGAAGGCGCCACTTTCGTCGGCGGCCCCGTAGTCACTACGGAACTCGTCCGATTTTACGTCGTGGGCGCACCGCCGGTCGTAGCGGCCGCTCCCGCATTCCGGATACCGGGCGCGCCGCCCGCCGCGCTCGGCGCTTCATCGACTCCCAAATGACTATCTTCAGCAGTCAGACCGCGCCTCTCTCTGTCCCGGCTGTACCCCTGCTCCCGCGCACCTCGTCGCTTGCTATCTGACCGTCTTGCACGCGAATCATGCGATGCGCCCGCTCCATCACCTGCGGGTCGTGAGTAGAAAAAATGAAAGTCGTACCGGTTTCGCGATTGAGATGTTCCATCACATCCAGGAGCGCGATGGCCGCAGCGGAGTCCAGATTCGCCGTGGGCTCATCCGCCAGTATCAGCGCAGGTTCCGTCACCATCGCACGAGCTACCGCAACCCGTTGTTGCTGCCCGCCGGATAACTCAGCCGGGCGCCGATCCTCGAGACCGCTGAGACCGATTTCCGAAAACAGCTTTTCCACCCGCGCCCTCCGCTGACGCGCGGGCATCCCTTGGAGCAGCAGCGTAAACTCGGCATTTTCCAACGCCGTAAGGACCGGCAACAGATTGTAGGTCTGGAACACGAAGCCGATGCGCCGCAATCGCAGATGCGCCAGCTCTCCTGCCGAAAGTCGCTGCAGCTCTTGCCCTGCTACCCATACTTCGCCCGCGTCCGCCCGGTCGAGCCCACCGATGATGTTGAGCAGCGTGGTCTTGCCGGAACCCGACGGACCGGCAGTAGCAACAAATTCTCCGGGCGCGATCTGCAGTGAGATCCCGCGCAGTGCCGGAACCTCGATCGGTCCGGTGCGATAGGTCTTCCTCACACCCTTCAGTTCCACCGCCCACTCGGTGACGTCACTCACTTTTCTAAAGCACCTTCAATGCGCCCGGCAGCTCTGTTCGCGCCGCCTTGAGCGCCGGATAAAAAGAAATGAATGTCGCCATTATAAATACAATGCCCACAGACCACACGATTCGATTAACGCTTAAACGCGAATATAGAATCGGATCGAATACCAGAGCTGGTGGCAGCCCCCCCCTGAATAGCAAGCGCAGATCCAATCCCGTGGTGGCGAAATAATAATGGACACTCAAACCCAGCACCAATCCCAACGACAAGCTAATCGCGGTCAAGGCCAGAGACTCGCCCACAACCATCGCCGCAAGCTGCCCAGGCCGAAGACCGAGCGCCTTGCACACACCAAATTCGTAGCGCCGCTCGAGTACTCTCATCAAAATTGTATTGAGTATTCCCAGCCCCACCATCGCCAGGATCACGCCATTCATAATATAATTGAAAGCATGGTCCAGCCCGAGAATCTGCGCCAGCATCGGCATTGATTCCCGCCAGGTCAGGACCTCAACCGGATCTCCTGCCAATTGCTTTCGCAATGCTCTCGCTACCATCGGCGAGTCGCCTTCTTGACCAAGCAGCAATGCCACCTGAGTCACCTGGCCATCCGCAACTCCAAGCAACGTCTGCGCCGCGGGCAACGGTACGTTAATTATGTTGCCATCGACCGCCTGTAACCCTGTGCGAAATATACCGCCCACCCGCAACAGAGTACTGTGCATCTCCTCTCCGGTATCATCTTTGCTCTGCGCGCCGGGCGGCCGCAGAGCCTGAGTCATGAGCACCACTTTGGATCCTATCCTCACGTCAAGTTTGTGCGCCAGCTCGTCCCCGATGACTACTGCAGAGTGCTGGTCACTACTCAGATATGTTCCTGCAATCATGCGCTGCGGGATCAGGGATACCGCCCGTTCCTTTTCCGCCACCACGCCAACTATTCTCACGCCAGAAGCGTTGGCCGCGGAACTCAAAAGTCCGGTGGCCTGAAGCCGGGGACTAACTCCGCGCACGAGCTGCTTCATGGTGCCGGTTTGCAAGAACCCTTCGATCGCGGACACCACTCGGGCCGGCAGCAGTAGCTCGTCAGAGTTGCTCTCCTGATATCCCTTCGCCTGGATGACTACATGCCCCGGACCGAAACGCACTCCGTCTGCGACCGTCTGCTCATGCCCCCCATCGAGCAGTCCCAGAGAAATCAGCAGTAATGCGAGACCCAGCCCCAGGGCGAGCGCCGTCAACAGGGTACCCCGAGGATTACGCCAGAGATTACGCCAGCTGATTTTCACCAGAAGCAGAACACTGGTCATCGTCAGACCTTGCGCATCGCTTCCGTCGGACGAAAGTGAGCCGCGCGCCAGGCCGGATAGAGCGCAGACACCATCGCAGTCACGGCCAGACCGAGGGCAGCCTCAACATAGGCCGGGAAATCCTGCCGACCATACCAGAGATGGCCCACCACCACCCCTGCGAGGGAAACGACCTCGCCCGTAGCCCCGCCCAGGTCCAGACCGTGCACCTGCAAGTACCAAAGCACCGGAACACCGAGCGCCGCTCCCACGATCAAACTCGCCACTGCTAGCCCGGCCGCCTCGGCTAAAATCAATCCAACGATCTGGATCGGACGCATTCCCAAAGCCATCAGCATCCCCAATTCGCGCGTGCGCTCGAACACCGCCATAAGCATGGTATTCATGACCCCGATGACCGCCATCAGGAAAAAAATGAAAAACAGTACAAAGGTGACCCCTCGATTAAACTGGACATAACCGGCCAACTCCGGCGCCAGCTCCGGCCATGCCCTCGCCTGCACGGGAAACGTTTTACCTAGTTGAGTCTGAAGTGTCGCAGCCACGGCAGTTGCTGTCGTGATGTCCTTTAGCTTGATACCAACTTCATGGATCCTCGCCGGCGCCAGGTGCAGTAGGTCTTGTAGAGCAGCCACCGACATCAGCACCAAACCTCGGTCCACAGCATCAAGACCAGTGTGAAAAATCCCCACAACCGTATAAACGTCATTACCCATCGTGCCATCGGCTGCTTGCGTCAATAGTACGATTTCCGAGCCCAACTCGATGCCAATCGTGCTAGCGAGGCTGTCTCCCATCACCACCCCTTTTGGCAGCCGCGCTGTCAGGTATTCACCCTTTACTATCTGACTATTAAGAACAGTTACCTTCGGTTCCTCATCAGGAACGATTCCCATCAGCTCCACTCCGGCAGAGCGATGGGCCGCACTCAGCAAGCCATATCCGTAGACCCGCGGTGCCGCGGCATAAACCCGATGATCAGCCGCAATGGCCGTGAGCATTACATTGACATCTGTCCCGTGTCTCCCGCCGAGAGTCTTCTGAATGGAACGGCTGGGGTAATATCCGGGAGCATGCACCTGTATCTCAGACATGACCAGGCTCGTCCCGTTCTCGATCATCTGCCATCTCAGGCCCGCCATCAGGCACGCGACGAACAGCAGCATCACATAGCCGAATGCGATGGCGGCCATCGTGATAAATGTGCGCCGGCGATTGCGCCAAAGATTGCGCCACGCAAACTGTATGAGCCGTCCGTTCATTATTTCGCGTTAGGCAGCGAAAATGTCCCCTCGCTAATCGGCACGTCGAACGCGATATCTTCATAATCGATCGTCGTCCGCGCGCCGGCCTTATCCGCCGGTTGCATTACCAGGCGTGTCGGGATAACCCGGCCACTCACAGTCTTGTATTGCGAAAATGTAAGCTCCCGCGCCAGCTTCCCGTCCTCATCGTAAAAGCCCTGCCAGGTCGGCACCGCGTCGGCTTGTCGAATCTGCAAAATAATCTTTCCCCACACCACAGCCGCCTCCGGTTTCGGTGTCAGAGTATATTCATACACCGCAATTCCGCCGCGCGTGCCTTCGAAAGATGTGCTGACTGAGTAATCGCGTGCGAGAAAGGACTCCTTCATTAGATCGTCGATAGTGAAGTCGCTTCCCATCCACGAGGTCATCGCCATTGACGGAGGAACCTTAACCGTTCGATTCGATTTCGGCAGATAGTAACGGATGTCACTGCCTACCTTCAGAATAGCGATACCAGCCTCTTCCGGGGGATCAGTAATGCGCACGATAATCCGGTCTCCCAGCGACCAGATCTTCATCGACAGGTCACGTTGCCCATCTTCATTCACGATCTGCATCTTCACGGTGGCGATGCTGGATTTGCTGCTAAATAGATTTGCTAAACGTTCGACGGTCATCCGCACCGGTTGCTTACTTGCAGCATAAGTCACGCGACCGGCGCTCAGCATTGCCAGCCACAAAACCAAGACTGAAATTCTTTTTCCCCTGCGCCCAAAAGTCATAACTGTTCAACCCTGCGCTCAGGCGCAAATTCGTTTTTGATTTCGACCGCTTCTGCCACGAGCGGCGCGCCCATCGCCAAGCCCATCGGTATCCGCACGATGAGATTAAAGACGGTCACCGCCAACGACACTGCGAACAGATCGTCCTTACTGGCGAACCGGGTAAATGCCAGGGTGAAAACCAACTGAGTCGTTCCGATCCCCCCCGGCGAGAACGGCGAATTTCCGATCGCCACGATGAACGGCGTCAACGCCAGTGTCTGCATCAGCGGTATCCCGATATGGAAGCTGAGGAACTGTCCATATAGTGCGAAGCCTGCGCCCACAACGATCAGGAACCTGATCGCGAATAGCGTGAGGTACTGCGTCGGCCGCCCCATGCGAAAACTCAACATCGAGGGCCGGTCATATATCCATCGCAGCCAGTTTCCGAGAGGCAGCCGTGCACCCCATAAAAGCCAAAACGACGCGATTATAAATCCGATGCCCAGAACGCCCGCAGCGTAATTGAGACCCAGCCGAACCGGTGAGCTCGGCACGAGCGCAATCGCGCATAGCGACAACGCGGCCAGCAGCATCGCGTCGAGGTACCCCTGGAACAGTAATGTGCATCCACCCATTATCCAGGGCACGCGTTTGCGGGCGTGCAAAAAAAGCAAGAACGCGCCGCTTGCCACATACGAGTTCACAATTTGAAGAAAATAGACTGCCGACATCGTCGGAAGGAGTTCCCGCACTCCGGTCTCACCGTGGAAAAAACCGAACAGCTTCGAATAAAGAATGGTCTCGCCAATGAACCAGCATAGAAAGCCGCCAAGGCTTGCAATCACGAAAATCCAGAGGTTCGCGTGGCTCGCGGCGTCAGCCACCTGCTTCCACGAGACGCCGCGCGAAACGTAAAATACGATTCCTGCCGCTATCGCATAGGTTGCGAGGTTTTGCAGCAGGGGTTTGCGCACAGGATCTTCACTCACTCAGACATCGGCTCTTCCGCACGCGAAACCCTTGGCCAGCGGGAATCGAAAGCTATCATTCCGTTACCGCGGTGCGTCAATCGACGAGCCAGATAAGGAGTTCGCAAAGCATCAACGGCGCGCCCATCCGATCCCGATCGCCCCGGCTTGGATGGCCGCACACTTTCGTGGAACCGCGCAGCAGACGGCCGGCACGCAGGTGCCCTCACCGTGATAACCTCAGGCCCCACGACGGACGTCAAGCTGCGCGTGGCTCCGTGGATGATTCGATTACCACCACCACGAAGACCCGGCCGACTGCCGATCCGCCGCCGCTCTATAATACGTGATTGGGCAGGGTCCACGCCACCGGGCCACCCTGCCAGTCGAATCGGCGTTAAGCTAGTTGCTGCTCTTTTCCGTTGTGGACTTCTCGGTCGTGGTGTTGCTGCCGGAATCCGGCGCGTTGCTGTTGGTCTCCGTCGTGGTGCTCGACTCCGATGACTTCGACGACGTCTCCGGCGCGGCGGGCGCCGCAGGCGCACCTTCTGCCCCTTGAGCACCCGTCGCCCCGGTCGCTCCCGGAGCTCCGGCTGGTCCTTCGGTCGGCGCTTCTTTTACGGTTTCCTTGCATCCGACACCCACAGCCCCCAGGGTCCCGAGCAGGAATGCAATAGCGGCATAAGTTGCTGCACTTCTGATATTCTTCTGCATTCATTCAGGCTAGCAGGATCGCCCTTCTGGCACACATTCCGAAACGGCGGGGTGTGTTCTCCAGATAACCAAATGAGCGTGCCGCCCCGCGAAAACACGGCATTCTACTAGACCGCCACTCTCGGAGTCGCCATCGCTTGCGCGATTGCGCGTACCCCACACCACGCCACCGCGAACACGGCCAGCGATGCGGCCAAAGTGAACAATAGTCCGTTCCAGTTATAAATCTCCTGGTATCTGCCATAGATAGCTCGAAGCTTGAGATTATTCTCGACCAGCCGATAGCCCACCGGATTCATGCTATGTGCGATGAATATCGCGTAAACCGAACAGGTCTCTCCCGCAATGTATCCGGCGATCAGGGCTCATCCTTCGCACCGGCGGCGGTGCATTCAGTAGTTGCCTCATTTTCATCGGCCTTACCCCACGCCCGAAAATCCTTTCCCGACGGTTGATCTCGCAAAGCATCCTTCCGTCTCGGCACCAACATAAGGAGGCCGCACCGACGCTATCATCAGTGCGGGCATCTCTGCTCAGAATTAGCGTCTCTATGGGCTATCCAGGTGGTTCAGCCCCATCGACTGTTAGTGTCTCTGCTGTCCGCCGTTCCCGTGCTGCTCTTCCGGCTTCTGATTCTCGTGATGTTGCTGCTGCTGATGCGCCGCCTGCGGCCCCTGTTGATGTTCTTGCCGCTGCGCCTGCTCATGCTCCTGGCGCGGCGCTTGTGGCTGCTGGCGATTCGCCTGCTGCCGCTCCTGATTCCTCTGCTGATTCATTTCCTGTTGATGCTGATTTCCCTGGCGCATCGTCTGTTCGTGCTCCACGTTCGCTTGACGCTGCTCGACCGCGCGCTGCTGATTCTCATGCACCGCTTGCTGCTGCTGAACACGCTGTCGCTGTAGCGCTTGCTCGTTGTGCTGGCGCATCGTCTGTTCCTGCTGCACGTTCGCTTGACGCTGCTCGACCGCCCGCTGTTGATTCTGCTGATTCTGCCGACGCTCGTTTTCATTCGGTTGTTGCGTCGCCTGCCGCGGCTCGATCGCCCGCTGCTGATTCTGCTGGACCATTGCGTGCTGCTGGCGATAACGCTGCTGCTCCGCCGGTCTTGCCCACTCCCGGTGGCGCGCGACCCAGTTCGGATGGTTACTCGTTACCCAACTTGGATTCTGGTTGTACCACCATTCCCCATAATGCCACTGGTGCTGGTCGTCATACGCACCGTCTTGGTTGAGCCACCGTGAATCGAGCGCGGCCCAGTCCATATGATTGTCATAGAACCAATTGGGATTGTTCTGATGCCACCAATACGCATCGCGCCACTGGCCGTTGTCGTAGTCTCCCCACTGCGTTTCCGCGGGCCCCTCCGACCAATACTGGTCGTTCAGTGCCTGCCAGACGTAAGGATGGTTCGCAAAGTACTCCTCCAACGCCGGATACTGCGACCGCCAATTAGCGTCGTAGAGCAACCCCGGTTGGCGTGCCAGTGCCCCCGCGATGTCCGGATGATTCGCCATGAACCAACGAAAGCTCTGGTTCCCCTGATACTGCGGGACGTTGTTGAACCACGGATAGTCGTTCGAGAAGCCGGAAACAGACGGCTCTCCATACTGAGCCATGGCGGGCGTCGTGATTGCCAGAGCGAAGGCTATGGTGGCTCCACAGACCCCCGCGACGGCAACTTTCGGCAATGCTTTGGCGACCGCAATGGCCGTCGCGATCAACCTTCGCATCGGATGAAAACGAGAATAATCCATAGGGCTCTCCTCCAGCCTTTCTGTCTCACACTTGAATTGGTCTAGCGGCACGTGGTCGAAAGGCGAGCGGAAATGCCACTGTCTGGCCGGATCAATATCGGACTCGCTTCCTATGGCGATCTCGACTCTTTCAGTCTGGGCCGGTACGCCGTTGTGATCAAGGCAAATGAGTCGCTGGTTCGCGAATTAGGTTCTCCAGAGCACACTCAGAAACTCGACGCCGCGACCTGTGGATCTTGTGCGCCAGCCCTCCGGGTTGGCCCCGCTCGCGCATCGCTTCATGGCGACACTCTCGGTTAATGGCGTTGGAATGAATGAATCGCAGCGTGTTGCCATGAACTGAGCAGTCGAACTCGTCCAAGGCGCAGATCTCAATGCCGTCTAACCGCGATATAAGAGCGACATTTCGCGCTCAGGATCTGCGTTAGCAAATGGGATTTAATTCCGAATCAATTCGATAGCAATTCTCGCAGCCGCTCAAATTCCGCTTCGAATGGATTTTGTAGGGGAACAATAGTAACACCACCACGCCCCCTATCGCTCGCGATTTACCTGCTGCAACCTGCGCTCCTTGCTACGTGGGACACGCTCCCAGGTTTTGCAGGATGATCGTCAGATCGGCACCGTTGGTCAGCCCGTCGAGATTGAGGTCGGCCCAGCTGGAATTCCCCATCGAAAGCTCCTGGAACATTGTCCATTCTGCGACGTCCAGGTAGTTCACGATCCCGTCGAGGTTAATGTCGCCAGGGCAGGCAGGCTGCGACGCCAGGAGCTTCGTAAACTGCGCCCTCAAGGCATCGTAGTTCTTCTGCTGCTCCCGGTTAAGCGAATTTCCAGTGGCCAACAGGTCGGCATTTGCCGTGTCGAGCTTCGGTATGGGAACGTTTTCGTTGATTATGTAAAACTCCGTGGTGGTCTTGGCTACGCACGAGTTGGAGGTTGCGTCATAGGCTTGGTAGCCATTAACCACCAGCTTGTAGCGATCGTTGCGGATGCCGAACGCCTCCAACGGGTAGATGTCGGTGGAAATTGTCTGGGCGTGGTTGGCCTGCCACACGGCCACGTCACAGCACAGCTTCAAACCGTCGCTCGGAATGCCTGCGGTGCTGGGGTCTGTGGCGCCCGCGCCCCACCATATCCCATTGTTGTCTTCGCACACGCTTTTAGTCGGAGCGATCTGTGTGCAGGTAGTAGTATTATATTGGCAGGGACCGTTGATTTCGCTATTGGCGTGCAGGTTAGTGCCAATCTCCGTATAGTTCGTTTTGCGGATGCTCGGCTGTGTGGGGTTGACCAGGTACGGAAGCATGGACTGTGCGTCGACGGTCTGCGAAACGCTCTGGTGTACGTCGATCCCAGCCAGCTCACCAATCAGTTCATAGAGATCCGCGATGTTGACCATCGCCAGCACCTTGCGTCCAGGCGACTTCACTGCAGGACCCGCGACAATTCCAGGACACCATACGCCGGTTTGATAAACAGTGGATTTCGAACGGCTGCCATCGAACGGCGCCTTCACCACGCTCCCTAAGCTTCCATTGTCGGTGACGAAAATGACGTAAGTGCTGTTTTTTTTCGGGTTGTATACTAGCTGGCCATTCTGGCCGCGGCTGGCAAGTCCAGTTGCCACCATTAGCCGCCCGACTTCCATGTCGAGCGCCTCTTCCATCTGGTTCGTCAACACTCTTTGGTCGATCAGGTCGGAGCAGTTAAGGTTGCTGGTGTCTGCTTCCGATGTAGGCAGCAACTGACTTGGTGGTTGCATGACCGGGGTGTGGGCCGTCGCGAAAGCCAGGCTCGCCATCCACGGCTGGTCCTTGGGCTGCTGGTTGATCCAGGCGATCGCTGCGTCAACTACCTCGGTACCGCGATAGGTCCGCGCTCGAAGGTCGGTCGATGGCACCTGAACGATCGATCCATCCTCATTGTTAATCACGAGCGGCGACACATAATGCCCGCTGAGCGTGCCAAAGCTAATATAGCCGGGTACAGGGTTGGCACACGGCTGATTTGGATCAAAGATGCCACCGCTGTCCCGGCAGACACGGCCAGGCGCCTCCGTCCCGGATTTGGTCATCACTGCGCAAGTGTTGTTGCTGGCGTAGCAGGCGCCCGTATCTGCGCCGCCATGGTTTGCATCTCGGACGAAGCCGCACGACCAGGTATCTGCCGGGGACACACCGCCGGCGGTTTGGTCGATCGACGAGGGATCGCCGGTGGCGTCCAGCCAGCCATCAAAGTAATCCCAGCCTAGTGCCTGTACCATGCCGTAGCCATAAGGGTTGTTGCTCTGGATCCCTATATGGAATTTACCGAATAGCGCGCTTTTGTAACCGCGTTGCTTGAGCAATCTGGGCACAGTTACCTCGTTCGGGTTGACCATGAAGTTCGCCAGATCATCGTTACCGATCGCGGTGTAAACGTGCGTGCGGAACGGGTAGCGGCCGGTGAATAGCGCGGCGCGCCCGTTCGAGCACGCCGGCATCGCCCAGAGGTTCTGAAATCTAATCCCGGCCTGGGCGATAGCGGCGATATTCGGCATCGCCGCCGGAGTTGTGCCGCCATATCCGAACAGCTTCCATTGGTCGATGCCGATATCGTCCATTACGATCAGCAAAATGTTGGGTGGTGGATTTTTGGCGGCGCGTACCGGCCCGGAAACGACTCCAACACCGACCAGCGCAAGCAACGACGCTAGGCTGAGCAGACCAACCCACGAGCGCCAATGGCGTCGCGACTCCTGCCTCGACCGCGGTGACGAGCCCTTCTGCTCCGTGCGCCTATCTTTCATGGCATTGCTCCTCGCGCAAACCTCGCTGAACGCTTCCACGGATATATATAACCGGCTACCAGCGCTCGGCCGGCGCCCCGGCCCCGCCCGCTACTGCATTATCTCATTCAAGCCATTCGCTGTACTGTAACGGGTGACGTCGTTGTACTCTTTCGGCGCTAGTTCATTTACATAAAAAGGGCTACTCAAGCCGGGATCGCTGAAGCTGCTGGAATGCTTGTTCTGCATGTCCCACATCGCCTCAACCGCCGCGCCGCTGGAAGTAACCGGTCCAACGCCCGGCACGTCCAGCGTCTTGAGGAAGAAGCCGCCGAATTTCCAGTACTTCATCTGCATGTCGTACAGGTCGAGCCACAAGGTCGCGCTCGTGGCCTTATCCACGTACATCACGCGCTTGCCGTAACAATAGCCATTCGCTGCCGAAGGTATCTTGCTCGCGCTGATGACATCGACGTCGCGTACCTGCCATTTCCCCCAGGACGGCTTGGGCCATCCCAACGGCATGTCGTAGTCAGCCGGATATGCGCCGGTCGGAAACTGCGCATCGACCAGCGCGAGGATTCTCTTTGCCGCAACAAACTCAACCTTCATCTGCGTCAGGTTTGCGTTGAACCCATAGCGATATTCATCCGACGTGAAATCGGTCCCGGAGTATTGCGAACAGCGCGCGCTCGACGCCACCCGCTGGGCGCGCCGCAATGAAGGAATGAACGCGTAGATATCCTGTTCCCGCGTCAAATCCGTATAGGATATGACCACGCTCGCGTTGTATCGTTCATTTTCGGGCTCCAAAGTCATGAACCATTCGGTATAGAATTTGTCCTCGGCACCGGGAGTCGTGCTTGGAATTCCCGGATCGGTGTTGAAACTCAGTTGCCGCCCCACAAATTCGTCGGCGCCGCAGTTGATACTGCCCATGCTGTTCTGGCTGCATGTGGTTCCGTGCGGATCGACGATCAGATGCGGAATATAACGGTACCAGACGTCGGCCAGAATTTTCCAGCCTTTATGCGGCTCTGCCGGATTCGGAAATGGCGCACCGCCCTTGTAATTACGCAGATTGAGCCCGCCCGAAGGCAGCTCTTCAATACTCACTTGCGACGCGTATTTCTCGGTCGCCGCAACGTAGTTCGTCGGCAATGGATGTATAATCGTCGGCCCGATTTCCAGCTTAACGTCGCCCGGCATCTTCCAGTAGTACTGACCCTCGAACAGCGCGACCATCCCGTCCGGCATGAACGACTTGTAGGTTTGCCAGTTCTGCGTCGTAATCGCGGTATCAGCCGGGATTGAATCCTGCACCTCACTGGCAGACGCGGGCGCCGAAGGAGCCACTGCCGCAGCGGTTTGCGCATACAGCGCCCCTGCGTTCAATGCGAATACCAACGAACCAATCAGACTGGCGAATACCTTCATTTCAAATCCTTCTCAATTCTCACGGCGCCGTGCTTCTCGATAACATCGAGGACACGCGAGGTAAAGACCAACACCTCGCCGGCATACAGCGCTCGCGCGTAGATCATTTCCTGCTCGCCGAACATTGACGTTCCAGTGCGCTGGTCAAGGTAAAAGTCACCCTCCCAGTCGATCGACCGCAGCAATGCGAGCTTTTGCCCAGCGCGGTATCGCTATCGAATCGCCAATTGCCGGCCCCCGATGCCTGCCGCGCCGAGCAGTGATATTGACGGTCTTGTGCCCGTTTGCGATAGAATCAGGTGCGCTGTTCCCTGGAGGTCATGCCGATGCCAATCACCGTATTCCCGATCACCCCGGGCTTCGCCGCCGAGGTTGGCGACATCGACCTTTCACGCCCGCTCGCGCCTGACCAGGTCGCCGCTATCAAGCAGGCCTTCTGGGATTTCGCCGTCCTGATCTTTCCCGATCAGCAGCTCACCGAGCAGCAGCACCTGGAATTCGCGAGCCACATCGGCCCGCTCGAAACCAGCATCGCCGCGCTCAACAAGGACGCAAAACTGCGCATTCGCGCCGAGTTGGCCGACGTTTCGAACCTGAATTTACGCAATGAAGTCTGGAAAGAAAACAGCCGTCTGCGTGCGCTCGCGCAAGCCAATCGGCTCTGGCATACCGACAGCTCTTTCAAGTATCTGCCGGCGCGCGCGTCGCTGCTCTATGCGCGCAAAATTCCTCCGATCGGCGGCCACACCGAGTTTGCCGATATGCGCGCCGCCTACGACGCCCTGCCCGCGGACCTGGCGCGCATCCTCCCCGGACTCGTCGCCGATCACGCGCTGGCGCACTCGCGCGCCCGCACCGGCTTCGATAGCTTCACCGAAGAGGAACGCAAGAATCTGCCCCCGGTGCCGCAAGTAATCGTGCGCACGATTCCCGAAAATGGAAGGCGGTCGCTCTACCTCGCCTCGCACGCCGGCCACATCCGCGGCATGTCCGCGGCAGACAGCCTTGCGCTCATCGACCGTCTCATCGCCCACGCCACCCAGCGCCAGTTCGTCTATACCCACCGATGGCGCCTGCACGACCTCGTGATGTGGGACGATCGTTGCACCATGCATCGCGGCACCGACTTCGACGACCTGCGCTGGTCCCGCGACATGCATCGCGCGACCGTCTCCGACATCGCCAACACCTGCGAGCAGCAGGGCATCGCCGTCGCCGCAGCATGACTGTGCCGGCCTGGCATCCGCGACGAGGTTGCACGAGCCCGCGCCATTTGGCAGCCTGCACTGGTCTTGAAAACACCACAATTCATTTTCGCCGCGGCCGCCCTCGCGCTCTCGCTGGGCATCTCGTTCCCCACTAGCGCACGCGCGGCCGCCACCGACTCGCGCACCGACGTCGCCGTCGATTGCCATTGTCCCGATACCGTCGGAGCGGGCTTCTGCGCCGCCTTCAAGCAAAAGGTCATCGCCTCGCCCGGCTACCGCCTCGTCGCGAATACCGGCTCTGGCTACGGCATCGGCGTGCATTTCTCGTCAGTCGATCTGTGGCAGGGCATCAACGCCGAGATGTCCGGACGCATCACCGCGGTCTCCGTCGCGTTCACGATTTATGCGGAAAAACTCCCGGGCGAGGTCTATGCGGACTCCTCGGTCTTCCGCGTCGGCAAAGATACCTTCCCCGAAATGTCGTCCAAGATCGTCGGCGCGCTCGGCGAGATCGTGAATCTCAACGCAGCCCTCTTCAATCAGATGCGCACCGAATCGCAAAAAACTCCGCCGCCGGGTCCCGCACTGAAGCCCGCCCCGTCGCCATAATAGTCAGTCGGCGCCTATCTCCCCTTCCACTCGGGCGGACGCTTCTCGGCAAACGCGCGCGCACCCTCGCGAGCGTCTTCCGTCCCCTGTAGCCATTTGTAGAGCTCGCGCTCCAGCCTGAGTCCCTCCGCCAGCGGCATATCCAGTCCGCGCATCGCCGCCTGCTTGATTCGCTGCACCGCCAGCGGCGCGCTCTTGCAAATCTCCCCCGCGATTTCCTCGCTCTTGCTCATGATCCGGCTCATCGGCATTACATAGTCAACCAGGCCCAGCCGCAGCGCTTCTTCCGCGCCGATCCGCCCGCCCGTGTAAAGCATCTCGAGCGCCCGTCCAAACGAAATCAGTCGCGGTAGCCGCTGCGTCCCGCCCCCACCCGGCAGCCATCCGAGCCGCACCTCGCCCAGCCCGAATTGCGCGTGATGGGCCGCCACCCGGATATCGCACGCCAGCGCCTGTTCGAGGCCGCCGCCGTTGGCGTGGCCGTTTATCGCCGCGATTATCGGCTTGTAGAGATCGTACATCACCGGAAACGGCGACTTCGGCACATCCTCGCCCGGCCGCGCGACGTAGTTGTCCTTGATATCGCTGCCGGCGCAAAACGCGCGATCCCCGGTCCCGGTCAGAATCGCGACCCGCAGTGCCGCGTCGTCTCGATATTCGCACCAGATATCGGTCAGCATCCCGTACGCCTCGAAATCGCAGGCGTTGAGCCGCTCCGGCCGGTTGATCGTGACATACGCGATCGGACCTTTTTTCTCGAACAGCACTTTCATCGAATTAACACCCTTCGCCGCCGGCACCAGGCTGAACCTCACCTACCACCGCCGCCCGTCTCATGCCAGCGCGTCGAGCCAACCGCTGGATTACGCGCAGGCGCGCTTTCTTATTGAAACTTGCCGCTTGCCGTCACCGTCCTGGAAATCTACGATCGTCATTCGCCATTGCAACGAGTCCGACCCGGATCGCCGAAGGAGCAAACCCATGGACCTCGACGCGCAGTGCAAAAAAGCCGAAGTCTTCCGCCAGATGCACGACCGCACCCGGCTCCTCGTCCTGCCCAACGCCTGGGATGCCATGAGCGCGCGAATTTTCGAGGCCTCCGGCTTCATCGCTATCGCCACCACCAGTGCCGGCGTTTCGTATGCGGTCGGCTACCCCGACGGCGAGCTGGTTCCGCGCGACGAGATGGTCGCGGCCGTTGCCCGCATCGCGCGATGTGTCGATGTGCCGGTCACCGCCGACATGGAATCCGGCTTCGGACGCCACCCCGATGACATCGCGGAAACCGTCGAAGCGATAATCAATGCCGGCGCGGTGGGAATCAATCTGGAGGACACCGTCCACGGCGCCGGCCGCACTCTCTACGAACTGCCCGATGCGATCGAGCGTATTCGCGCCGCCCGCGAAGCCGCTACCGCCGCCGGCGTCCCCATCGTGATCAACGCGCGCACCGACGTCTACCTGCTCGGCATCGGCGAGAAATCCACCCGCTTCGATCACGCAGTGCGCCGCCTCAACGCCTATCACGCCGCCGGCGCCGATTGCCTCTACGCGATGGGCTTCTTCGACGCCGACGCCATCGGTCGCCTGGTCAAAGCCGTCGATGGACCACTCAACGTCATGGGCCTGCCCGGCACCCCGCCGGTCGCCGAGCTCGAACGCCTCGGCGTCGCGCGGGTCAGCACCGCCTCGGGGCCGGCGCGCGTCGCGATGACGGCGACGCGCAAGGCCGCCGACGAACTCCTGCGCACCGGCAGCTTCGAGGTCTTCGGCGGCGACACCATCAGCCATCAGGAGGCCAACGCCCTGATGGCGAAACGCGGCTGAGGGGCCCCCCGCGCGCCAATTATCGTGCGATCGAGCAACGCGAGCAGTCCGAAAAATCAGGTCAAGACTGTTGGACTGCTCGTGGCCCACCGGCGGCATGGAATGCCGTGAAACCCCTTTGAGGTTTCAGAAAGAAACCAAAAGTTTTGCACTCCTCAACAAATCTCTTTGCTCTTTCCCTCACCGTCCGGCTTGACGGTCCGATCGATTACGCGGCTTCGCTCGAAATGTTCCGCCGCTCGGGCGACGACCTGCTCGATCGCTGGGACGGCACGACCTTCGTCCGCACCATTACGATCGACGGCAGCCCGATCGCCTATGCCTGCACCTTCGAGCAGGCCCGCGATTCTCTGAACGTGCGCCTGACCGTGGAGGATTCGCGCTTCCGCGACGACATCGAATCCCTCGTGCGCTCGATGTTCGTGATGCCGCCGCCGAATTTCGCGGACCTGCTTAACACCGACCCCGTCATCGCAGCATTAGATGCTCGCTATCCGGCGGTTCGCTCGGTGCGCCAGGCGAATCTGTTCAACGCGCTCCTTCGATGTATCACCACGCAGCAGGTGAACCTCCGTTGGGCAGCCACCTGTCGGCGCCGGCTGGCTGAAACCTTCGGCCGCGCACACAGCGTCGGCGGCCATTGTGTCTATCGCCTCGACCCGGCGCAGATCGCCGGCCTGGAGGTAGCCGATATACGCGCCCTGCAACTAACCAATCGCAAGGCGGAATACATCATCAATGCTGCGCGCGCGATCGCGTCCGGCGACCTGACAGTCGCCGTTCTCGACACACTGACCGACGACGAAATAATCGCGCGGCTGACTGCTATTCCCGGCATTGGTCTATGGAGCGCCGAATGGATCCTGGCGCGCACCCTCGGTCGCCCGCGTGTCGTCGCGGGCGACCTCGGCGTGCGCAAAGCCGTCGCCCTCGCTTATCCCGTCAACCCAAGCCCTCCGGAAGTCCGTTCCGCCGTCATCCTGCCGCCTGAAGCGCGATCCGGCGGCATTCTGCCGCCTGAAATCAACGTCCGGCGCGCGACCGCGCACTGGGGCGAGTCCGCCGCCGTTATCCAGACGCTGCTGCTGCACGCACTCGCCGAGAAGACCCTCGCCGACATCGCCGCCCAAGCTGCGAAGGCCGCGAAGCTCGCTGCCCCGGCAGCGACTCCGTAGCGGCAAACTCCCCCGCGATGCGCATGGCGGTGCGCCGTGAGGCGCCACGCCCGTTGCTGGTTACAGCGATGGCGTTGTCGCCGCGCCGCGTTGTATACGTCAGCAAAAGCAGCAGGAGGGAACCCGCGATGGACTATGGCGATTACGAATTTCTGAAGGTTGAGACGGTGGACCGCGTGGCGACGCTGACGATGAATCGGCCCGACTCGTTGAATGCGGTCACCAGCCGGATGCATCACGAACTGGAGCAAATCTGGATCGACCTTCGCGGCGATCGCGACGTCAGCGCGATCTTGTTTACGGGCGCGGGGCGGGCGTTTTGCGCCGGTGGCGACGTTAAGGCGATGTCCTCCGGCAGTCTGGTCGGGAGCGGCAAGGGTGCCAGCCGCTTCGAGCGAGGACCGATCACCGCGGCCAACGGCCGGCGCATCGTGGAGAACATGCTCGACGTCGAGCAGCCGATTATCGGCGCGATCAACGGCGACGCGGTGGGACTCGGCGCAACGCTCGCGCTGCTATGCGACATCACGATCGTTTCCGAGAAGGCGCGCTTCGCCGATACTCACGTGAAGGTCGGCGTGGTTGCGGGCGACGGCGGCGCGGTAATCTGGCCGCTGCTGATTGGGCCGCATCGCGCGAAGGAATTCCTGATGCGCGGGAATTTCATCAACGGCGCCGAAGCCGGGCGCATCGGGATGGTGAATTACGCGGTGCCGCCCGATCAGGTGATGGGGCGGGCGCGCGAGATTGCGCAGGAACTCGCGGATGGCCCGACGTGGGCGATCCGATGGAGCAAGCTCTCGGTCAACAAATGGCTCAAGCAGCAGGCCAATCTGATCCTCGACGCGTCGCTGGCCTACGAGATGATGACCTTCAAGACGGAAGATCATAAAGAGGCGGTCAAGGCTTTCGTGGAGAAGCGCAAGGCGAATTTTGTGCGATCCGGCGAGTAGGAAGGGGTGCGGCGGAAACTGACGGCTGGCGCACCGCGGTCAGGGAGTTCGAGGCGGGCCGCGCCTTCCAGTGAAATGTTTCAATCACGAGAAACCTTGCGTGATCGAGGCCATTTCACGCCTCGGACGCGAGGGGACTGCCGCGATTGAGGCGCTGCGGGCGAAAAAGCGCAGGCGGCGCCTCGGCGGCAGATCGCGAGAATGTTTCACGTGAAACATTCTCGCCGGCTGTTTGCGGGGAAGAATTGCTCCCGTTCGGGTGAAATATTACGCCCGCAAAAAGGGGAAACATTTCACGGTTGCGCAGCGCGATAACGCCGTCGGAACGGAATGCGCTATGGTAGCGGGCGGATCCGCGGATTCGTTTAATCTCAACGGTGGAGAAGTGTGAATGAAGCTGGCCAATAAAATCGCGCTGATTACCGGCGCCGGTTCGGGCATGGGACGCGTCGCCTCGCTGCTGTTCGCGCAGGAAGGCGCAAAGATCGCGGCGATCGATATCGACGAAAAAGCCGCGCAGGAGACCGCACGGATGATCGAGGCCGGCGGCGGCAAGGCGATCGCCGTGAAGGCCGACGTCTCGAAGAGCGCCGACGCACAGGCGATGGTGGCGGCAACCGTCGAGAAGCTCGGCGGGCTCAATATCGTTTACAACAACGCGGGTATCGAGGGGAAAGCCGAGCCGATTGTGAAACTCGCAGAGGAAGATTTCGATCGGGTGATCGCGATTAACCTTCGCGGCGTATGGCTCGGAATGAAATACGCAATCCCGCACATGATCACGAACGGCGGCGGCGCGATCGTCAACACGGCGTCGATCGCGGGCCTGGTGGGCCTGCGCAATTCGTCGGCCTATTGCGCGGCCAAGGCCGGCGTGATCGCGATAACCAAAGTCGCCGCGCTCGAATACGGACGTTACAATATCCGCGTCAACGCGATTTGTCCGGGCGCGATCGACACGCCGATGGTGTCGCGGATCCAGGGGGGCGGCACCATGTCCGAGCGCGCCATCAATCGCATCTCAACCCTCGGGCGTATCGGCAAGCCCGAGGAAATCGCGAAGATGGCGCTGTTTCTCGCGAGCGACGATGCCTCGTTCGCGACCGGGGCGCCGTTTATCGTGGACGGTGGTTGGACGATCGGCTAAGCGAACCACGCTAAAACGCGGCTCCCACTATTCAATTCGATTAGGCAGTTTTATGCAGTGCAAGGAGTGAACTGAAATGGCAGCGGGAATCGTCCGGCTCAACGGCAAGGTCGCGATCGTTACGGGCGCGGCGCAAGGAATCGGACGCGCGATTGCGATGCGGCTCGCCGCCGAAGGGGCGAAGGTCGCGATTGCCGATATCAACGAAGAGGTCGCGCAGCAGACCGCGGCTGAGATTAAAGCCGCCGGCAATGAAGCGTGCGCCGTCAAGCTCGACGTCACCAGCCTCGAGAGCGCGATGGCGGCGGTCGAGCGGGTGGAGCGCGAAGTCGGCCCGATCGATATCCTGGTCAACAATGCGGGATGGGACAAGCTGGAGCCCTTCGTCGAGAGCAAGCCCGAAACCTGGGACCGCGTGATCGCGATCAACTTCCGCGGCGTGATTCATTGCTGCAAGGCGGTCGCGCCGAAGATGCAGGCACGCGGCCACGGCAAGATCGTTTCAATCGCGTCGGACGCGGGACGGGTCGGCTCGATGGGCGAAGCGGTCTATTCCGGGTGCAAGGGCGCGATCATCGCGTTCTCGAAGACCCTGGCGCGCGAACTCGCACGCAACAATATAAACGTCAACGTAGTATGTCCCGGTCCGACCGAAACCGCTCTGCTGCAAGGCGTGATGGCGGAGCAGCCCAAGGTGCTCGACGCAATGAAACGCGGCATCCCAATGCGCCGGCTGGGCAAACCTGAGGACCTCGCCGGGGCGGTCGCATTCTTCGCGTCGTCCGATGCCGATTACGCGACCGGCCAGGTCGTCAGTATCAGCGGCGGACTCACGATGGTGGGATGAGGGCGTGGAGAACGGGAGAGAGTTGTCAAGGAACTCACGGCATTCCATGCCGACGGTGGGCCACGCTCGCGTTGCTCGATCGCGCGATAATCGTTACCACTCGCCGCGCGAGCAAGTCGCGATGCTCGGGTGAGCTCCCAGTCGTGTTGGAATCGGGCCATGTAGCGTCTATCCTTCGAGAAGTTTTCACAGGGCGAAGCCCGCATCTTTAGCAGAGGGAAGTCTGAAACCTCGTGAGGTTTCACGGCATTCCATGCCGACGGTGGGCCACGCTCGCGTTGCTCGATTGTCGGCAGGGACGGTCAACAACTGGATTACGCGCGGAAGCGGCGAACACATAGGGAGAAATAGTCGAATGGCGAAAGGTGTAGCTGAACTGGATTTGGAAAAGGCCAAAAATGTCGCCCAGACCATAGTCGGCGACGTCGCGTCGGTGGTGCACGGCGCCCTGTGCTTTATTGGCGACCGCGTCGGTCTGTTCAAGGCGATGGCGGGAGCGGGCGCATTGACGGTCGATCAGTTGGCGATCAAGAGCGGGTTAAATGCGCGCTATGTGCGTGAATGGCTCGGGGCGATGGCGGCGGCGCGTTACGTGGAATACGATGCCGGCGCCGACACCTATTTGCTGACGCCCGAGTATGCCGCGGCGCTGGCAGACGAAGACTCGCCGTTTTTTATCGGCAGCTATTTTCAGATGGCGCAGGCGGCGGTGAGTGTGGCGCCCAAAGTCGCGGAAGCCTTCCGCACGGGCAAGGGCGTGACGCAGGCCGAATATCCGCAATCGTTCTTTGAGGCGGCCGAGCGCAACTCGCGGACGCGCTATCAGCACAAGTTGCTGCGCAAATGGATTCCCGCGATGCCGCAAGTGGTCGAGGCGCTGCAGGCGGGCGGTCTCGCCGCGGATGTCGGCTGCGGCGGCGGCCGCGCCGCGATCATGATCGCGCAGGCGTTTCCCAAGGCGCGGGTGGTCGGCTTCGATATCCACGCCGAGTCGATCGAGCGCGCGCGCCGTAACGCGCAGGCGGCCGGAGTCGGCGATCGCGCGACCTTCGAAGTGGCTAATGGCACCGGCCTGCCCGAGCGCGGCTTCGACTTCATCTCGACGTTCGACGTGGTGCACGATTCGGTCGATCCGGTCGGACTGATGAATGGGATCCGTCGTGCGCTGAAGCCCGACGGGACTTACCTGGTGCAGGAACTCAACATCTCGAACGAGGTCGGGGAAAACATCAAACCGATGGGCAAGATGGTTTACTCGGTCAGCACGCTCTACTGCATGACGACGTCGCTGGCGCACGGCGGCGCGGGTATAGGAGCGGCGATGGGCGAGCCGAAAGCGCGGGAACTCGCGAGTGCGGCGGGCTTCTCGCGCTTCACGCGCCTGCCGATCAAAGATGATTTCGCGGTGCTGTACGAACTTCGTCGGTGAGGCGGCTCGGCCAAGCTCGCGCCTGAACGTCAAATGCGTGGCGCAAGCCGTTCCTGATTGCGTCGGATCGATGGCGGCGGCAGAGTGTTGGTTGCGACGGAGTGTTCTCAAATGAGTGACAGCAAACAACACCTCACCCGCTCAGCGGAGATTCGCAAACGCGTGGGCCATCCGATAATCGATTCGGACGGACATGTGGTCGAGTTCGAGCCGGCGCTGCTCGATTACATCCGCGACGCCGGGGGCAGCGCGATGCTCGAGCGTTACAAGAGCGCGCCCGACACCGCCTTTTACTTTCGCTGGAACCACATCACGCGCGAAGAGCGGCGTGAATTTCGCGTGCCGCGTCCGGTCTGGTGGCCCTACCCGACCAAGAACACATACGACCGCGCGACTGCGGCCTTGCCGAAATTGTTATACCGGCGGCTCGACGAGATGGGGCTCGACTTCACCGTGGTCAATCCGAGCCAGGGCCTGTTCGCCGCGCATATCGGCGATGATGAATTGCGTCGCGTGACCTGCCGCGCCTTCAACAATTACCACGCCGATATTTTTCGCGAATTCGCCGATCGAATCACACCGGCCGCGTGCATACCGATGCATACGCCGGCGGAAGCAATCGAGGAACTCGAACACGCCGCGAAGCTGGGACTCAAGGTCGTGATGATGGCGGGTTTTGTGCGGCGGCCGATTCCGGGTCTGGCGAAACAAGCGCCCGCATTGGCGAATCAAATGACCTGGATGGATAATCTCTGTCTCGATAGCCAGTACGACTACGATCCGGTGTGGGCGAAATGCGTGGAGTTGGGAATCGCGCCGACCTTCCACTCGTTCGGGCTGCAGTGGGGTATGCGGACGTCGATTTCGAACTTCATCTACAATCAGATCGGCCATTTCGCGGCGGCCGCCGAGGGCATCTGCAAGGCGCTTTTTCTCGGCGGAGTAACGCGCCGTTTCCCGACGTTGAAGTTTGCCTTCAAGGAGGGCGGCGTCGGCTGGGCGGTGAATCTTTACTGCGCGCTCTACGAACGCTGGCACAAGCGCAGCCTGCCGATGATGGATCAGGTGAATCCGGCGAACCTCGATGTCGAGCTGTATCGCAAGCTCTGCCGTGAGTATGGCGGTAACTTCACCGCGGGACGGCTGGACGGCGATCTACTGCTGTCAGAATTGGAAGGCGGCGGCGGCGAGGACCCGTCAGAGTGGGACGAATGGAGCGCCTGCGCGATCAAGACTCGCGAGGACATTTACGAGCGCTTCGTGCCGAACTTCTTCTTTGGCTGCGAGGGCGACGACCGCATGACCTCGCTCGCCTTCGACGCCAAGCGCAATCCGTTGGGGGCACGGCTCAACGCGGTCTATGGATCCGACATGGGCCATTACGATCTCACGGACCTGCGCAACGCCGCGGTGGAGGCTTACGAGAGCGTCGAGGACGGCCTCATGACCGAGGAGGATTTCCGCGATTTTGTCTTCGTCAATCCGATCAAACTGCACGCGAGCATGAACCCCGATTTCTTTCGCGGCACGATCCTCGAGGACGAAGCCGAAAAGGTCCTGGCCGAACTGCGGGCCAAGGAAAACGTGGTGCAGGGGGCCAGCGCGGCGGCGCGTTGATCCGACGCGGCCAAACCGATCATGATTCACGGGCGGGGCGGGATCTCCCGCGCTGCGCATTCGAAAACCAAATGGTAACTCGTTGCGTTTGCCCGAATCCGTGTCATCCTAGTGCGCGAGATCGATGCGATACCCTCGCGCAATTCCACCGCATCGATCTTTATGGAGGAGCAGCGTGCGAAGCGTAACTACCGCAGTGGCATCCGCCACCTGTGCGTTGGCGTTAAGCCTGGCAATTGCCGTAATCCACCCAACGACTACGGCCGCTCAGGAGGGGGACGTATATCATCCAGCGAGCGAAGAACATCCGGCGAGCGGCAAAGAGGATTTCGACAAGCATTGCGCGCCCTGCCACGGTATCGACGGCAAGGGTCACGGTCCGGAACTTGAGGTGCTGCCCGGTATTCATCCGTCGGATCTCACCAATATCACGTTGAAGCACGGCGGTGTGTACCCGCGACAGGAAGTCACGGACATGGTCGATGGCCGCAAGACAATTCCGTCGCACAAGCGTTTCGACATGCCTTTTTGGGGCGTTAATTTTCAGCAGGAAGGCAAGGAGTTTTCGCCCGAGAGTGAAGCGAAAGCCAAAGCGAGAATCGACGCGCTGGTCGGCTACGTGGAATCGTTGCAGCGCAAGTAGGCGCCAGGCGCGGCGATGGTTGCGCGCGGGGCCACTGCTGATTGCGGTATTGCCAACCGCATAGGGTGGCTGTAATTATTTCAGTCGATGAAGGGAACCAAGCTCGCCACGATTTTGGTTATTGTCGCGCTCGCGATTGGCGCCGCGGTCGCGGCGGGGCCGCTGCTCGCGCCCCGGTGCGTTCGAGTGAACGGCGAGAGCGTGGTGACCGTTTCGTTGGATGGGTTGACTCCCGGCACGGCGCAATTCTTTTGTTATCGCGATCGCGCAGGTCACGAGGTGCGCTTCGTGCTCGCACGTGCGAACGACGGCATCGTGCGTTCGGTCTTCGACGCCTGCCGCCAATGCTACCGCTTTCACAAAGGCTATACGGTCGCGGACGGCTTCCTGATTTGCAGACTTTGCGGAAATCGATACAGACTCGACCAGATGCAGACAGGGGTGGCTTCGTGTCAGCCGGTGCATCTCGAGAACAGTCAGCACGGTAACACAGTCGAGGTGAGAGTGGCGGCGCTCGAAAAGGGGCAACAGCTATTTTGACCGCGCCACCGGCATAGTCGGTCGATCGCGCGACTGATCGTAGTTGCACTGTTGCCCGGCAGCAGAAGTTGTCGAGGAACGCAAAACTTTTTGTTTCCGTGAAACCTTTGAAAGGTTTCACACTTCCCACGGTGACATACACCTAAGTCGGTCTTGCGGATCGCGTCGCTGAAACCTTTCGGGGGCGCATAAGCGGCGGGCGCGCTTTCCAGAAGGCACACGGAGCGGATAGACGGAATCGAGCAACGCGAGCGTCAAGCATTGAGAAAAGAGGTTTCACGCTTCCCACGGTGAATTAAATAAGTCGGTCTTGCGGATCGCATCCAGGAGACCGTGCGTAGGCGCGTAAGCGCGTGCACCTGATAGTTGACGCTCGCGATGCTCGGTGGGTGGCTGAGTCATGCGGAACGGTGTGGAACTATGACAGGCGGCAGCCGGGGGCCGGGAAGCGGCGGCAAAATTCGATCAGAGCGGCATTGACGCGAGCGATCGCCGCCTCGTCGTCGGCATGCGCAACGACCTCGTCGATCCATGCGCCGATTTGCTTCATCTCGGCTTCGCCCATGCCGCGCGAGGTCACCGCCGGCGTGCCCATTCGCACACCGCTAGGGCTGAATGGCTTGCGCGGATCGTACGGAACGGTGTTGGAGTTGCAGATGATGCCGGCGCGGTCGAGCGCCTGGGCCGCCTTCTTGCCGATAATTTTCTTGTTGGTGAGGTCGATCAGGATGAGATGATTGTCGGTGCCGCCGGAAACCAGGTTGAAGCCGCGCGCGGTCAGCTCCGCCGCGAGCGCCTTGGCATTGCGAACGATCTGCTGGCCGTATTGCTTGAACTCGGGCGTGGCCGCTTCCTTCAACGCGACCGCGATCGCGGCCGTGGTGTGATTGTGCGGTCCCCCTTGCAGTCCCGGAAAGACCGCCTTGTCGATCTTTTCCGCGAGCTCCTTGCGGCACATGATCATCGCACCGCGCGGTCCGCGCAGAGTCTTGTGCGTGGTGGTCATCACGACGTCGGCGAAGGGCATCGGGTCGGGGTGTACGCCGGCAACGATCAACCCCGAGATGTGCGAGATGTCGGCGAGCAGGTAGGCCCCGACCTCTTTGGCAATCTCGCTGAAGAGCTTGAAGTCCAATATACGCGGGTAGGCGGTCGCACCGGCGACAATAATTTTCGGGCGCTCCTTGCGCGCGAGGTCGCGGATGGCGTCGAAATCGAGGCGCTGAGTTTCGCGATCAACGGTGTAATAGACCGGACGCCAGAAGGAACCCGTGATGCTGACGTTCCATCCGTGCGTGAGATGGCCGCCATGGGGCAGCGCCAACCCCATCAGAGTGTCGCCGGCTTGCAGCAGGGCGAAATAGACCGCGAGATTTGCCGGCGAGCCGGAGTACGGCTGAACGTTGACGTGCTCGGCGCCGAAGAGCGCCTTGGCGCGGTCGATCGCGAGGGTCTCGATTTCGTCGATGTAGCGCTGTCCCTGGTAGTAGCGCTTGTGCGCGTAGCCCTCGGAATACTTGTTGGTGAGGACGGAACCGGTCGCGTCGAGGACGGCCTGCGAGACGTAGTTTTCCGAGGGAATGAGGCGCACCGATTCGATCTGGTAGCGCTCCTCGTCCTTGATCAGCCGAAAAATTTCAGGGTCGGTGCGCTGTAGATCGTCCACTCGGTTCCTCCAACAAATGCGTGGGTAAAAGCCTATCGGCGGGGCGGGCGAGAAGCAAAGGGCAGCCCCGGATAGGGGAAGGTCTCGTGAAACCTTTGAAAGGTTTCACACACTTCCCACGGTAATAGACCCAGTTCGGTCTTGCGGATCGCGTCGATGAAACCTCTCGCGAAAGCGAGGTGCGCCTTTGGCTTTGCCGGTTATTGGAGGTCGGCGGGGGTAACCTTTTTGATCCAGCCGCGATAATCGCCGGTGTATCCGATCGCCTGCTGGCGTTCGCGCACACGCTTGAGGATTTCGGCCACCTGCGCCGCCGGGACCGGCTCGCGGGCGTTGATGCTGGCGGCCATGCGCAGGCCCTCCAAGTGCGCCTCTTCGCGCATGGCGTCGGTGAACGCCGGGCCGCTGTCGTCGCTGGACAGACCCAGATAACGCTCGGCGACATGAATGCCGATCTCGGTGCCGCTGACGAGGGAATCCTTGATATTACCCTTGCCGGTGAGCACATTGCCGGCCGCATAGATGGCGGTGCGGCCCTCCATCAGGAGGCCCACCTGCGCATCGACGTATTGGTAAACCTCGCCGCGCTGCGGGATGCCGGGAATCGGTTCGGGGATGCTGCCGATCGAGCTGATAGTCATCGGCGCGCGGACGGGCTGGGCCGAATCGGGAATGGTGCTGACCTTGCCGTCGGCAGCCACGGTGCGGCTCATCATGACGCCGACCATCCGATCGCCCTCGACCACGAGTCCGGTGGGGACGCTGAGTTCCTGAAATTCGAAGAGGAACTTGCGCTGCGCCTTGTCGAGAATTTTGGCGCGCGCCTGGCGCATCGCCTCGGCCCGTTTAGGTGTAGCATCGGGGGCGATATCCGACAGCGGCATGTCGAGCACGCGACGGCGATAGAAGAGCCGGCACGGTGCGACTTCGAGGTTGGCGTATTGCAAGCCGTGAGTTTGCAGGACGGGTTCGAGGCCCTCGCGCTCGAGCTTGAGCATGTCCTCGTCGATACCGCGTTTTTTGAGCGCCTGCAGGGTCATCTCGATCTGGAGGACCTTGACCACGTCGATGGACGCGAGGCCGCCGCCGACGACGGTGGTGCCGGGGCTCAACTGATAGCGAGGACCGTTGTAGGTCGCTTCGGGATAATGATTGAACCAGTAAATCAGGGGATTCTGATAGACTAGGCCGCGATCGACAAATTGGTCGGCGCCGTCAACCGGGAACGGACGATCGCGCCAAGCGCCGTTAGTGAGGACGACCGCGCTCAGCCCCCAGGTCTCGCGCAATTCTTTGAAGTCGATATCGCGGCCCATCCGGGTCAGCGGCACGTAGTGGATATTCGGATGGACGAGGCGCTGGTTGATTTCCTCGTATTCGTCGCGCCGCTGCTTGAAGTGCCAGCGCGGCAGCCCATCCTCGATCTTTCCGTAGGGTCTTGGGTTCTGCTCAAAAACGATGACGATTGCGCGGCGTTCAGCGAGGACGCGGGCGATTTCGGAGCCCGAGGTTGCGGCGCCGATGACGGCGACAATATGCGCCGGTTGATGAGAGACGCTTTCAGTCATACGCTCAATGCTCTCCATGCCGCCTGTCGCGGCCGCAGGTCCCTGGCCGATTTCTGCAAGACGCAATCAAGCCCCCGGTCTGCCGCACCCGAGACGGCATCCGGTACGGAAACCTGTCGCCAGAGATTCCGCCCATGCTTTGTATCACAAGGCGCGTGGCAACTTTCAACATCCGGGGGCGGTGGTTTTATGAGCATGGCTTGCGCGTGGGATTCTCGCATGTTTTCCTGAGTGCCTGATGGCATCGTCACACACCTCCGCCGCCCTGTCATGGCTGTTCGCGGTAATGGTCTGCGGGCTTTCGGCATTTGCCGGATGCTACGTCGGCTATCGCCACCAAACCGAACATTGGACGGCGGCAGATACCGCGCTGGGCGAGGAACACGAAATCGCCTATCCGCAAAGCGACGCACAGCAGTTGGTTGAGGAAGCACTGCGGGGTGACGGCATCCTGTTTGAAGTGCAGCCGGACAACTCGATCATCACGTTGTGGCGCGACGCCGATATCAATACGCCGACCGGTTGGCTGTTTATCAATACGCACCCGCGCTATCGCTACGAAATTCAGGTCGTGTCCGCAGGCAGCCACAAGGCCCGGATAATCGTCAACGTGCGCACGGAAGGCATCCCCGACGAACAGCTCTCGAGCTACAAGGCGAGCAATCGCTTTGCGCTATTCAAAGAGATCGACGAGCTGGCGTTGAACAGCCCACCGGCCTCGAGTACGCCGCCGTCGGGCGGGGTCAATTTCACGCTGCTGCCGAACGAGGATTTGAAAGCGCTGGCAACGCGAGCTACCGGGAGCGCCCAAAATTGGCAGATTATCGCGAAGGATAACGGGCTGTCGTCGCCCTCGGACGTTACGCCCTTCCAGAACGTGTGGGTGCGCAACAACCTGCTCAAGCGGGGCAAGCCCTAGTCCAGGCGAGCGGGCAGGTTGAGGGCACCTTGAGATCGTGGGAAAGACTGAGGACCGGGAATTCGGTGAGCCTTCCGAAAATGCTCGCGAGGATGAGCGTGGAGGCGCCGTTCAATTCGCCTGCACCTGAGTCGGCGAATTTCGAACACGGTCGGGCGAGTACGCTACTCGGCGGCGGAAAGTGCGCCGGATTCGTCGTATTCGGGGCAAAGACCGGACGGACTGACCGCGGCGACGACTGCCAGAAACTGTTCGAAGGTCATGTGCAGATTCAGGAAACCACCCTGGCAAAAAACCCAACCATAGTAGTCGAGGATTTCATCGGGAATCACCAGCGGCAGGCGCGGGAGCGTCGAGACCGTGGGAAAACGCCGCGGCTCATCGACTCGTCGCACCTCGACGGCCGACGGCACTTCGACGGAATCATCGGCGACACCGTCAAAACGGTCGCGGTCATCCCTGAGCGGAACCACCTTAGGTCTGGAGCTTCGCGCCATGAGTAGAAGAGCCTCCTCGATCGCTTACCCAACGCCGACACCTATACTATTAGCGTTGCGACATTCTGCCAAGCGCAATAACGCCAGCAGCATAGGGCTTTAATCATTAAATAGATAACTAAAGCGTCGTTTGAGGGCCGTTGCATCCACAGGCGCCGGCACCGATTAGTCGCGAAAGGATTCACATGGCGAACTCTTCCGGATTCGAGGCGATTGTGCTGGGCGCGGTTCAAGGACTGGCGGAATTCCTACCCATCTCCAGTTCAGCCCACTTGATAATCGTGCCATGGCTGCTCAAATGGAGAGATCCCGGATTGGTATTCGACGTCGCGTTGCATCTGGGAACGCTGGTCGCCCTGATTGTTTATTATTGGCGTGAATGGGCTTTGATGGGTGCATCGATCTTCAATGGGGATCGCGAGCGACGGCGTCTGTTGATGCTGCTGGTGGTCGCGTCGGTACCGGGTGCGGTGATCGGCATGCTCTTCGAGAAGCAGGCGGAGTCCGCTTTTCGCTCTGTGCTGCTGATTGCGATCGCGTTGGCAGCGCTTGGGGTGGCGTTGTGGTACTTCGATAGTTCCTCGGCTCAAACGCGAAAGATCAGCGAAATCACTTTTCTCGATGCGATTCTGATCGGACTTAGCCAGGCCTTCGCGATTATCCCGGGTGTATCCCGCTCAGGCTCCACAATCACCACCGCGCGATTCTTGCGCCTGGAACGCGCCGACGCGGCCCACTTTTCGTTCCTGATGGCGACACCGATTATCGCCGGCGCCGGTCTGTTCGAGGGGCGTCATCTGATTCATGAGGGAATCACGGGCGACGTGGTCGCAGGCTTCATCGCGGCGGCGATTTTCGGCCTGATCGCGATTACTGCACTGATTCGCTATGTACGGACGCAGAGCTACTCGGCGTTCGCATGGTATCGCCTGGCGCTCGCAGTGGTGGTGATCGTCGTCTATTTCGTGCGGCGCTGATGAGGCATTCATAGGACGAGCGGCCGGTTCATCGCGACTTCTGAGGCGAAGATGGGGCCGGTTTTGCACAGAACGTGAGGGACGCGGAGGCCAAGCAAGGCGACCTCCGCGCGGTCACAATTATCGTTCAATACTGGTTCTTGACCTGGACCCGGCCATTGTCGTCGTAAACGTAGGCTTCATTCGCGGCCTCGTCCCTGGTGCGTTTGTGCGTGCCGTCGCAAAAGGGTTTAGTTTTCGAAAGGCCGCAGGCGCAGATATAGACGGGCAGCGCGGTGCCTTCCGGAACTTCGTAGGGAGAGTTCTTTTCGTGGCGGATCATTCGGGCCATGACGTTCCTCGCTTGGTTGGTGGGTGCGACCTTAGAACTCGGCGCGCACCCAGGTTGGAAGCGATCAAAGACCAGCCGCGTGCGATAGTCAAACGACCTCATCGCGGCTGAGGCGCATCACGGCGACGCGCGATCGCCAAATCAATCGCGGTGCGAACGTCAAGTCAGCGGTGGATGGACCGCTTCGGCCAATTCCGCATCGCGATGCTCGCGTCCGGCGTCAGCCCCGAGCACAAGGAAAAGCACGCCGGCGACGGCGATCGTCATCCCACACAGCTCGCGCGTGCTCGGATGTTCGCCGAGAAAGACGATGGCGAAGAGGAAGGAAAGCATCGGCACGCCGGGAATCGTGAGCGCGGTAGTCCAAGCCAGCGACAGGCGGTTGATCGCGCCATACCAGGTCAGTGAACCGAGCACGTAGATGAAGCCGCCGGTCACAGAGATCACAGCAAGCGTTCGCGGATCCGCCAGTGCAACGGCGGCGCGCGCATCGAGCGCGAGAAAAATCGCGACCAGCACGACGGCGGCGAAGATTGTGCGGGCGCCGGTCACGCAGGTTTCGGACAGCGGGGGCATCACGCCGAGTGAGATTACGTGAGAGGTCTGCCAGAACAGGGGCGTGACAAAGAGCAACGCGGCGGCCGACAATGGCGAAAATGCACGACCTGCACCGAAGACCGAACCGATCCCGATCAGAATCACGACGGTGGCGATCAATTGGCGACGCGACGGCCGCTCGCCGAGAAAAATCGTCGCTAAGAGCAGCGAGTAAAGCGGTTCGCTCTGGAGCAGAATTACGCCGGCAATCGCGTCGATGCGGCGCAGGCCGAAGATTAGCGTGAGGCTGGTCGCGACCGAACCGGCCATCGAAAGCGCGACCAGCCGCGGGGCCCATTGAGGCGAAATGAGGGCGCGGATTTCGCCGCGCCGCCACATTGCGGCTGCGAGAATCGCGGCGGCGACCGTCATCGACCCGGCGCAGAACAACAGCGGATCGATGTTCTGCGCGCCGTAGCGGGTGATCACGGGCTGCACCGCCGCGATGATCGTGGTCGCGACGGCATTGACGAGGCCGATGCGAAATTCGCGGCCGCGATGGGGCTCGCGCCGAGGGTTCGTTGCGCGCGGCGGTGATGCTGGATTGGCGTCGGCGTTCATCGGGACGGACTCGGGTCAATTGCGATCGGTCATCGCGCCGGAGCGTCGCGCCTTGAGGGGCGATGCATCTTCACGGCCGCGACGGTATGTTAGTCGGCGGCGTGTGCGATTGAAATGAAGACAAATCCTCTGCCTGAAACTGCCGAGACCGAAGCGCAGCCCGCAGCCCCCGATAAGACGGCGACAATCGCTTCGCGCACTGTCGTCGAAAGCACGAACGCCATATCGGGGGGCCGGACCGCCGCTACAAGCAATCTTTCACCTGGTGCTTTTGACGCGAGCGAGGCGACGATAGCGCACCGCCTCGAGTTCCTGTCATCGCCGCCGGTTGCGATTCCAATAATTCTCGCAGTCGGCATCCTGCTCTTTCTGGTGAACCTTGGCGGTGCACCGCTGTACACCAAGGGCGAGCCGCGCGAAGCGGTGACCGTCTTCGATATCGTGCATGGCGGCGGCGTCATCCTGCCGATGCGCGCCGGGGTCGAAATCCCGTCGAAGCCGCTGCTGATGCATTGGCTGGCGGCAGTCGTGTCGCTAATCGCGGGCGGCGTGAGTGCGTGGACGGTGCGCCTGCCCTCGGCGACGTTCGCGATCGCCGGGATGATCGTAACCTATGTCTATGTGCGGAAATTGTTCGAGGCGCGCGGGGCGCTGCTGTCGGCGATCATGCTGGGAACGGCATTTCAGTATATGCAGGCCGGCACCGGTTCGCGCGTGGACATGACGTTGACGTTTTTCATGACAGTTGCGTTCTTCGAGTTCATCGCAATCGCGGAGGGTCTCAGCACGCGCACCACCCTGCTCTACTTTGCGATCGCGTTCGCAGTTCTGACCAAGGGACCGATCGGCGCGGCATTGCCGGCGCTAGTCGCATTGATGTGGATGGTTTTTATGAGGCGGTGGAGCGTTCTCCGCCGGCTGCGGCTTGGACGCGGCGCAATCATCGTCGGAATAATCGGCGGCGGATGGTATCTGGCAGCAATAGTCAGTGGCGGGGCGGCCTTTGTACACAAGCAAATTCTGGGCGAGAACCTCTATCGCCTGATCGGGCACACGGGCCTCAATCACGGCCACGCCCATCCGTTTTACTACGAAGAAGTCGCGCTGCTCGGAGGATTCCTACCGTGGACGCCGCTAGCGTTGATCGCGGCGCTGCAAGCGCTACGTAATCGGCGCCGAATCGACGCGCGCCTCGGCTACCTGGTGACCTGGTTTCTCACGGTGCTGATCTTCTACAACTTGCCGCAGAGCAAACGGGGCGTCTATCTGCTCGCGCTCTATCCCGCGCTGACCACGATGGTGGCGCTCTTTGTGAGCGACGCGATCTCGCATCGCGAGGCAATCGCGCGGCCGCTGCGATGGCTCGCGCGCGGGACCGGCGGGTTTTTCGTCGCGGCGGGCGCCGGCGCCATCACGGGTCTCGCACTGCTCTACTGCGCGCCGTCTGCGATCCAGTGGATGCTCGCGCAATGCGGGATCGTGCTCGATCAATTACCTGCGGCGCTGCGGACCAGCGCGCACGCGCGCGGTCTGCTTTCGATTATCCTTCCATTGGCGGCCGCGACGGCGGGGCTTTATTTGCTGCGAATGCGGCCGCGTATCGAGAACGTGTTTTTCGCGAGCGCCACCGGCTTCGTAGCGATCGTGCTCGCGGTCAACCTGGTGGTGGAGCCAGCGATCGCAAACACCCTGACCCTGAAGGGCTTCGCCGCGGCAACGATGAAGATCGCAGGCCCCAGCCCGGTCGGCTATTGGGGCAGCCTCGACTACGACTTCGCCTTTTACAGCGGCCGCAACATCCAGTTCGTCGCGAAGCCCGAAGCGCAATTTGATTTCGTGGTTTCGTCCGAGGACGATTACAAGTTGATGTGGCCGTCGATGCGGGCGCGTTACGAAACCATTCTGCGGAGCGGCCCGACCGGCTTTGACGGCTCCGGACAGATGATATTGCTGAGACGCATCGGAGTTTCGCGGCCGCCCGAAACTTCACCAGCGCCGCCAGCGCCCTCAGCGCCGCCGAAACCGGCGAAATCCGCGGCCTGACGGGCTCTCAGGACAGGCGTGCCTTGCGCAGGTCTGAGATGGCCGCGGCCAGGCGCGGCAAGACTTCGCCGGTGGCGCCGCGCAGGCTGACATCGCAGAGCCTTGTGATCTCCGATTCGTAGAGATTTGCCTCAATCAGTTTACCGCCGCGTTGCTTGACCTCGAGTGCGAAGCCGGCTGCCGGATAGACCGTGGCGGAGGTGCCGGCGACGATTACGAGGTCGGCGCGCGCCGAATGATCGACGCATTGCTCGAGCACGTCGGGCGGAATCGGCTCACCGAACGCGACCGTGTCACCCTTGAGCAGGCCCGCGCATTTCGGGCAGGCCGGGGGCAGCACCTCGAGCCGAATCTCCTCGCCCTGAAAGCGGCTGCCGCATTCTATACAGCGAATGAGCTTCCAGTTGCCGTGAATCTCGGCCAGCGCGGACTGGCCCGCCTGACGATGGAGGTCGTCGACGTTCTGCGTAATCAGGAAGCGCAAGACGCCGATCTGCTCGAGTTCGGCGAGCGCGGTGTGACCTGGATTGGGCTTGGCGACCTTGAGCGGACCCCATAACTCGTCGTTCTGGCGGCGGATTCGCTCTTCCCAGGCCTTTTTGGGGTCGGCAAGAAAAATCTGATAGCCATTCATCGGCGGCTCGCCATACTTGGTCCACAATCCGCCCGGACCGCGGAACGGCGGGATGCCGCTTTCGACCGAGATCCCAGCGCCGGTCAGCGCGATCGGATAACGGGCCTCGAGGATGACGCGCGCTGCGGCGAGGATTTCAGCATCGGTGGCGCTTTGCGGACTTGGAACCATCGCTAATTCTCCCCGAAATATTTTCTACCGAGGTTGCCCTCACGCTTATTGGCTGCAACTAACTGACTACGCAGGAAATGAATGTAAACGCGTAGGCCGAGACACCCGGGTCCAGCGCGGTCAGTAGTCCGTCGCGCGCGTAGCGCCGATGCCGGATCCCAGCGACCGATCCGGCAGGGCCGAGGGTAGCATAGACTCGCGATATCGCTAAGCCAGCACTGTTGGCCGCGCATCGGTGGCGCGTTTAGCGGGGATGGCCGCGCGGGGGAGAATCGGACGGATGACTATTCGGTCCAGCCGAGCTGTTTGTACAGGCTCAACTGGCCGTAGTTGTTCGCGGCGCCGTAGCCGAATTGCGCGCTGAGTCCGATGCGCCAAGGGCGGTAGTAAAGTCCGAGGTCCGGACCGCCCTCGCCGTTGATTGGCCGCGACTGTGAACCTGGCGGCCCAATAACACACTTCTGATTGAACCGCCCGAGGTTTTTGCAAAGCAGAGCACCGGGGGTGGGCGAGGAACCGCCGGCGTAAATCGCGCCGCCCGCGCCGCCGAGAAAGATCCAGTTCGCGGTGGACTTGAGAATCCATTGAAAGTCGATCTCGCTGCTGGTCACGCCATTTTCGAAGGTATGAATCGAACTGAACGAGATATTCAGCGGATGGCGGCTGTGCGGGAAGACCCAGCTACTGAAGTCACCCTCGATCAGCGAAGAATGGGAATCGCCGGCGTCGTGGCCGCCGGACAAAAAGAAATCGGTGCCCGGATAAAGTGAGAAGTCGAGACCGCCCTGGAAGCGGCCGAAGTAGTATTGGGGCTGGTGTCCACTGGTGGGGTTGAAAGGGCTGAGCTGGTTGCCCTTGACAAAAAGTTGATACGCAGTCGCACGGCCAAAGAGACCGATGTAAGGCGTGATACTCTGTTCGAGCTGGAACCCTTCCTGGGTGGTTCCGTAGTGTTCACTTACATAGCCGCCCCCGAAGAGTGTCGCCTGCAAATTGCCCGGCGTTTCGAGGCTCCAGAAATCCGGATAGAGGCTCGCCAATTGAGCATTGGCGTTGCGGCCAGTCAGCACGATAGTCAGCGCGATAGCGGCGACGATTGCTATCCGCGCGATCCTCGCGCGACGAGAATTGTGGCTCAACAGATGACTCCTTTGATCTCGTGTCATGACGCAGCAGCGATCAATCCCCGCCGTCCGATGGCGGTTTCGGGATCACCGGCGGTGGCTCTACGGAAAGCGGCGGGGAGACGCCCCCCGCTCCCGGCGCGACTCCGCGGAATCCGCCAATGCCGCCGATGCCCGTTATGCCGAGCGGACCAGCTTCCAGCGGCGGCGAATCACAGGCGACGGTAGTTTCGTAACCTGCGGAAACCGCCTGGTGCTGAGCGGAGGGAGTAATCGCACTGCTGACATCGAGCGTGCCCTCGTAAACTTCGACATCGGTGAAGCGCTTGCAGGAGGGAAACCCGGGACGTTGCGTGCCCTCATGATATCTCGTATTCCATTTGGTCCCGCGCACGGCAACCACCGCATTAGGCGTATGCACCTCGAAATTCGGAACGCCGCCGACCGCGGATGTCACCGACGAACGCAGCGCGCCGATCGCGAGATTCAGGCGGGTGCTGATGCGACCACCCGCGCCGAACACCATCTGGTCAACGACCAGAGCGCTCGATTCGGCGAGTTCGAGCTGGCTGTTATCGGTGAGCGTCGCGGTGAGATGCCCGTTGGCACCGGTGGTAACGCGGTCTCCCAGATCGAGCTGCGTGCCGACACGCGGACTGACCGAGGCGCCCGCACGCTGAATGGCGGCGCTACCGGAAACCGCAGTGACGACGCCGACGGGCGTTTGCGCCAACGCATCGGTCGCGATAATCGCCAGTGCAGCGAAGAGCGCCGCGCTGAAAATGGCCGGCCTCGGCAGAAGATATTTGAATCGACGATCAGGTTTCAGCAAGTTCAGGCTCTCCAACAGCAGCACCTATTTATGTGCTGTCGTGCACGATGTCAATTCATCTTGGGCGCTCAGAGCGCAACCCTTGCAATTGATCTCAAGTGAGTAATGGATATTACCGAGTGCGGTAGGACTTGCGCACACTTTATCCACATCAAGCAATCGATGGATCGAGGCGGCGCGCATTGCTCAGTCGGAACACCATCAAAATTGGACAAATATAGACTAGGATAGGGAATTATCGGCCGCACGCATTATATCGCCAGAGTACTATGACGTACTCAATCGAGAGTGACTGTGAATTCAGCGATTTCGCGGGCGAGTAGATCGGGGCATTCGAGCGGCACGTGATGATGCGCGCCGGGAATCACGGTCGCGTGCACGAGTGGGTTTGATTTCACGGCGCTGGCGGTGGCTTCCGGCGTCATGATGCGGCTCATCTCGGCGCGGATCAGAAGGGTCGGAATCTCGATATGCTCGATGGCGGCGCGGACATCGATACCGTCACTGCCGATGAAACTCGCGCGATCGAATTTGAAGGTGTAGCGGCCATCGGCGGTGCGCTCGAGGCTGTGGCGGGCGATCTCGGCGAGCACCGCGGGGAGGATCGCGCCCTCGTTGGGCATCAGGCGAAAGCGGTCGATTGCGGTCGCGCGATCCGGATAGTTCACGACCGGCAAGGTCTTGAGGCGCGTCAGGAAACGATCGCGGCGGGGGGTCGAGGTGACAGCCACATCGATCGCGATCGCTGCCCGCGCAAGCTGGCCGAATTCGGCGGCGAAGGCGAGCACTGAAATTCCGCCCATGCTATGGCCGACGACGATCGGGCGGACCAGGCGCATTTCCTGAATAAACCGCGCAAGATCGCGCGCGTAATCGTCGGGCGTATAGGCCGGTGGCCGCACCCACTCGCTATCGCCGTGACCACGCTGGTCGAGCGCGAGGAGCCGGTAGTGAGCAGGGTCGATCGAATCCGCGAGGGGCCGCCACCACCACGCATTGGCGGAACTGCCATGGAGCAAGACGAGCGTTTCGCGTCCGTGGGGATTCCACTCGAGGTAGTGCAGCCTCGGCGAGCTCTCGAGGAATTGGCTGCGCGGCGCGCTCATCCGATCTCGTCGAGGAATTCGCGCAGTGCCAAAGCGAGGCCCGCCGGATTATCGAGCGGCACGTGGTGATGCGATTGAGGCACGACCGCGAGCCGTCCGCGCGGCATCACCGCGACCATCCGTTCGGCGAGACCCGCCTTCAGCACGCTGTGCTCGGCCTTGAGGAAGAGCGCGGGACATTTGAGGCGCGCGAGCCCGTCCCACGCCTTGATCGGATCGCGCATCATGGTGCGCCGATCGCTTTTATATTCCCATTTGCCGTCGTCAGCCTGGCGGAAGGAATGTTCCGCGACATGGTGGAGCACTTGGCGCGTCGCGATGGTATCGCCGGGAATAGTGCGAAAGCCCGCGATCGCCTGCGCGCGCGAATTGAAACGGCGCGCCGGCCGATCGGCAAGTTCGCGCAACTGCGCGACCGCGTAATCGGGATATGATGGGGGGCTATCGATCGCGACCATCGCGCGCAGGGTCTCGCTGTGCAGACCGGCGTAGCACATGACGTTATGGCCGCCCATCGAATGGCCGACGAGGATCGGAGCGCCCAAGCCCCATCCGGTGATGATAGCGTGGAAGTCGGCGACATAATGGCGGGTTCCGTAACCCCATTCCTGAGTCCATTCACTGTCGCCATGTCCGCGCTGATCGAGGGCGAGAACATGATGCGAGTGCAAGAATGCGGGGGCGACGAAATCCCACCAACGGGCGTGCGCGGCGCCGCCGTGAATCAGCAGCAGCGGCGGTCGTCCCGCTCCGCCATAATCAACGCAGTTGAGAAGGATACCGTCGGCGCCCGTAAATCTCCGTGTCTCCATCGTCGCTCGCTATTCCAGTAGGTTGGGCCGCGCGAGGCAATCGCGCGGCGCGGATCACGCTTTGCAAGTCAAAATATTCGTGTAACCATCTTACAGGTAAATCGATCAGTTTTTATGCTCCAGCGGCTACCAGTTATCCTATTACTTGCCGGCGTATTGACATTGGCGATATTCGCGCCGCGAAACGCCGTGGCCGCCGGCGCAAGTGTAACGGAGGGCGCCGGATCCGCGTCCGCACCTACGACAGCCACCGCCCCCGCGGGTTCGAGCGCACCGGCAAATCCAGCCGCGCCGTCAGAGGATGATTATACGAAGGAGGCCCGGGCGCGTGCGCTGGTTCAGGCGGCGATCAATCTAACCGACAGCGAGCGCGCGGTGAAACTGCTGTGGCAGGCGACCGAGATCGATCCGACGTTTGCCGAGGCGTATATCTACCTGGCGCTTTATTACAACTCGCGATCGAACTTCGGCAAGGTGGTTGAGGTTTATCAGAAGCTGGTCAAGTTTCACCCCAAAGAGGTGACGGCCTACCTGAATATCGGCGAGGCCTACATGTCGTTCGTGCCACCGCGGCTGGAGGAGGCCCAGCCCTACTACCGCAAGGCGCTGGAGCTCGATCCGACTTCATCGTTCGCGGCGCTGAGGCTCGGCCAAATTTACGCGCAGCAGGGAAATCGGAGCGAAGCGGTGAAGTATCTGCGTCTGGCGAGCAGCGACCGCACGAAGAATCCCGCGATCGCGGCGCAGGCCGACAAGTTCCTGCACGACATGGGATCTTGAGTGGCGTCGATCGGCGTCAGGGCGAGGGACTAGGAGCGGGAGACGATTCGATGGCGGCGCCATCGCGTTGCGGCTGGGCGCGGCGGGCCTCGGCGCGGAATCCCGGCGGGATAAATTCGTCGTCGAATTTTTTTTGCTGAGCGGGATTAAGAATCGCGCGAACTTTCAGATAGGCGTCGATCATCAGGCGGCGGCGGTGGTGCTGTAAATCACGGCGCATCTGCTGCACCTGCGCCCGCGTATCCTGCATCACTTCGACGATTTGCTCGCGCTGCGACGGAGTGAGGTTGAGCGCCGTGTTCATGCGCGCGACGAGGTTCTCGCCGGGGACGTGCAGCAGCTGGTAGCGATAGGCGAGCGTGCTCGCGGCAAAGCCGATCGCGAGACCGGCGACCAGCGCGGCAATGAGCAGAAGAGCGTTGGACTTACCCAGCAAGGTCGTTACCGCCCGTCGCAGACGACTCGGGTGCGATCGAATCAAACAGCGCCGGCTCCTGTGCGGCGGCGTCGATCGCGGTCGCCTCACTGTCGGAAGAGTAGGCCGCCGCGTCGAACTCAGGACTATCGGCGACGACGGTCTCGGCAAAATTCTGCAGCGGCCATCGCGTGGACGACCACGCCGTAATTCCGCCAATCATCAACAGAACGGCCGCCGCCGCGACCTGCCATAGCCGCTGCGGCGCACGCTGCCCGAAGGATTCCGCACGAGCGGTTGCGAAACGGCGCGGGCGCACGAGGTCGAGCGAAGGCCGCGCGGCCGTGACGATCGCGTCCGGCTGACACTGCGAATGGACGACGGGCGCGCTCAAGGCGAAGACTCGAAACGAGCGATCGCATTGAGCGCATTCGGTGAGATGTTCGAGCAGGCGGGCGCGCTCGGCGAGCGGCATCGTTCGACGCCAGAACGCGGCAAATTCCCTGCGTGCTTCGAAGCAATTCATCGCTCAACCCGACTGTGGCGCGCCGACAAAATCCGTTCCGCCTGCCGGCGCATCGACTGCCTGGCGCGAAAGGCTCGAATCTTCACCTTGGCGGCGCTCCAGCCCATGATTTCCGCGATCTCATCGAGGCTGAGATCCTCCGTTTCCTTGAGTAGCATGACCATACGATCCTCGGGGCGCAGCGACTCGAGCAGTCGATGGGCCAAGTCGTGAGCCTCCTGCCGCTGCTCAGCCGCGGCAACAATCTCCTCTGGCGTGGCTGCGGTGACCAGCTGCACCCACGCTCGTTCGGGTGAAGTGAAATCGGCAACGAGTTCCTCGGGGCGGCGTTGACGACGGCGTAGCTCGTCATAGCAGACGTTTGCAACAATCGCGCGCAGCCAGCCAAGGAACGGCATCGCGGCGCGATAGGACGAGAGGCCGGTGAAGGCGCGAATAAAACTCTCCTGCGCGAGGTCGCGAACCATTTCGCGGTCGGAGAAGAAGCGTTGGCATAGCCGCTCGACCTTGTCGCGATAGCGCGCGGCAAGTTCGGCGAATTCCGCCGTCTGACCGGCCAAAACCGCGGCGATCAGGTCGTCGTCGGAGGCGGCGGTCAAGCTTCGATTAAACCGCTTTGTGACCAGGGCACGGAGCATACCTGTCTATTAGTACGCACGGTGGGTGGTCACGTTACAGATTTGAGGAGATGCGTGGGGTTCGTTCATCGGGAGGTTCGTCCAGCGATGCAGCGGGTCGTCCACAGATGCGTCGGCCGAACGAGGCCATCAACCGCCCGGAGGCGGGGGCAGGCCGGCGTGCGCGAGGTCGGCGGGTGTATCGAGGTCGAGCACCACACCGGGGTCATCGACATCGACATAATGGACACGCGCGGCATCGGCATTGACGACGACTCGCGCACCCTGGTCTTCCGGGGCGGCCATCAACTCGGCGAAGACGGCGCGATCGAAGATCACCGGATGACCGCGGCGCCCATTGTAACGGGCGACGACGATCGGCGAGGCGGTTTTGCGGTAGTCGTCAACCAGCGCGCGAAAGGTCGCAGGCGCGACCAGCGGATGGTCGGCAAGATGAACGACGACGGCGGCGACCGCTTGGGGGCCGCCAGCGATGACCTCGGCCAACCCGACCTTCAGGGAAGAAAGCTGGCCACGATTGAAGTTCGGATTTTCGACCACGATGATGCGCGAATCGGGCGCGACCGCGGGACGGACGCGATCAGCATGCGCACCAAGTACGATAACGAGCCGGCTGGCGACGCCGAGTGCGAGCGCGGTGGTCCGGGCGATAAAGCTCTCGGCGCCGACTCGCAGCAGCGGTTTGGGATAGCCCATCCGGCGCGATTCGCCGGCAGCGAGCAGAATCGCCTCGATTCGCGGTGGGCTCAAGATAGCATCCGCGATGCGGTCAGAGTTTGCGGCGCAGACGGCCGGACTTCACGCCGAGCGTAAAATCGTCACGCGCACCGGTACGGCGCTCGCGAATGATCTCCGCGATGATCGCAATGGCGATTTCCTCGGGGGTTTCGGCCCCGATATCGAGTCCGAGCGGCGCGTGGATTTCGTCGAGCAACGCCGGATCGATGCCGTCCTCGGCGAGCCGCGCGAGCATCGCACGCGAGCGGCGCTTCGATCCGATCATCCCGATGAAACATCCGGGCTGCTTGAGCGCCGCGCGCACCACCTCCTCGTCGAAGGCGTGGCCGCGCGTGACGGAGATCAGATAGCAGTGGCGGTCGAGCCGCAGCGATTCGATCGCCGCAGTGAAGGGTTTTGCCACGATCACGTCGGCGCGCGGGAAGCGCTCGCGGTTGGCGAACGATACGCGATCGTCGATCACGGTGGTGTGAAAGCCGAGCATCGCGCCGAGGTCGCACAGCGGCTGCGCGATATGACCGGCACCGACAATAATCAATCGCTGCGCGCCGGTTATGGGGTCGAGAAAGAGCCGCGGTAATCCGTTGGGCTCGATACGCGTGACCGGCTTGAGGGCGCCGTCGCCACCGACTTCGAGCAGACCTGCGGCCGCATCGGCGGCGCGGTCGGCCAACTGATTGAGGGCAACGCCCTCGAAGCCAATCACCTCGGCGCCCGACTTTGCGGCCGTCGCGCGGGTGGTGGCGTCTGCGGGTTCGACGACGGTCTTGGCGCCGGCAGGAGCCTCCGACCGGGCACCCGGATCGATCACGGTGAGTAGCGCGGCGGGACGATTGTGCGCAGCGGAATCGGCGAGTTGGCGCGCGATCGGGAGATCGCGTGGCGCCCACAGATCGATAAAGACATCCATGATGCCGCCGCAAGTGCCGATCTCCTGCTGATCGAAATCGCCAGTCAAATCGATCTCAGCCAGTCCCGCTCCGGCGCCCTCGGCGAGCAGCAGCCGCGCCTTGCGGAAAACCTCGGCCTCGCCGCAGCCGCCGCCGATGGTGCCGAACTGGCCATCGTCGCGCACGATCATCTTGGCGCCGACTTCGCGCGGGGTGGAGCCGCGGACATTGATGACGGTGGCGAGGGCGAAGGGCTGATTGCGTTCGAGCGTCCGCACAGCTTCAGACCAGATTTGATCGACTGCGGCCATCTAATAGGACTCCGGTGAAACTCCGGGAACGATACGGTGACGCCGGGCAAAACGTGCGTCACGCGGTGAGAGCGGCACATCAGCGACGCGCACGGTTCGGCTCACAAGGTACAGTTTTTATTCTGACGTAAAAGCGGCGAATCTTTCCAGTGGGCGGAATTCGCGGGTAGCGATTGTCGCGGACTCGCACCATGACATTCGCGGGGTGACGGTAGTTAGTTGGTGGGGGGGGCGGAAGACGGTAGCGGCGGCCTCGCCGACGGGGCGGTGGGCGCCGTCGTGGGCCAAGCCGTAGCGCGCGAGCATTCGGTAGAGCGTCGAGCGCGAGATGCCGAGAAGATCAGCGGCGCGACGGCGGTTGCCCTCGCTCTCCTCGAGCGAGCGCACGAGCGTGTGCTTAATCACTTCGTCGAGCAGCAGCGGCGCCGCGGCTCCGCTGTTCGGCGGCTTGATCGGCAGAGGCGGTCCGGCAGAGCCGACGGCGGGCAGGTTGGGCACGGTCTGGAGGCTCGCGCCGATGGCCGGCTGATTTGATTCGGCAGCCGTCGGCGGCGACCCGCGCGTTACATGATCGGGCAATACCTGCACGTCGATGCGATCGGTATCGGTGAGCATGACGGCGGACTGCATGGCGTGGGCGAATTCGCGGACGTTGCCGGGCCAGTCGTAGGTTTGGAGGGCGGCGACGGTGCGGCGCGAGATGCAGCGGATCTGTTTGCCGAAGAGGCGGTTGTAGTGTTCGGTGAAATGGATGGCGAGGGCCTCGATGGCGTCGCGCCGCTCGCGCAGGGGCGGGACCAGGATGGCGGTGGCGCTGAGGCGGTAGTAGAGGTCGTCGCGGAACTCGCCCGCCTTGACCATCGCGCGCAGGTCGCGGTTGGTCGCCGCGATCAGCCGGATATCGACCTTGTAACTGTTGGCCGAGCCGACCGGCTGGACTTCGTGGGTCTCGACCGCGCGCAGCAGCTTGGGCTGCAGGCGCAAGGGCAGTTCGCCGATCTCGTCGAGGAAGAGGGTGCCGCCGTTGGCCGAGCGAAAGTAGCCGAGCGAGTCCTCGCGGGCGTCGGTGAAGGCGCCGCGCACGTGGCCGAAGAGCTGGGACTCGGCGAGCGACTCGACCAGATTGGAGCAGTTGAAGGTGACGAAGGGGCCCTTGGGCACTGGCCCCAGCGTATGCAGCGCGCGCGCGACCAGTTCCTTGCCGGTCCCCGACTCGCCGTGGATCAGCACGGAGGCCTTGTACGGGCCCAGCCGCTGAATCATCTTCAACACCCGGCGCATATTCGCCGAGCGCACCACCATCCCCCCTACTTCCTCGC
>Ga0187888_1000152_pt1 | contig 72770 bp, 58 predicted proteins | sample June2016WEW_7_40_FD_132987 | JGI IMG/M metagenome (GOLD analysis project Ga0187888, IMG submission 132987) | Peatland microbial communities from SPRUCE experiment site at the Marcell Experimental Forest, Minnesota, USA - June2016WEW_7_40 | ecosystem: Environmental > Terrestrial > Soil > Wetlands...
CCTTGCCGGTCCCCGACTCGCCGTGGATCAGCACGGAGGCCTTGTACGGGCCCAGCCGCTGAATCATCTTCAACACCCGGCGCATATTCGCCGAGCGCACCACCATCCCCCCTACTTCCTCGCAGGACGGCGGGCTTTGATCGAGTGCAATCCATTCATCGACATGGCTGCAAGTGTCAGTATTTGAAGTGCTTGCGACCGCAGAGATCAGTGGTTTTTGTTCCAGGTTCATCGTTCTCCACTCTTTTCCGGCGTAAACATCTTGTTAGCAGAATCTAGTCTGGTTGTGTTGTTGAATCAAGCAGTTATTAATGTTCATTTATCTTTTAGGACTGAAATGATTGATGAATGACTGTAAAGTTAAGTAATTTAACGGTGATAGTCGTTAATGCTTGACTTGTAGTCTATAGTATCGTTTAAGATTTGTAGTATGACATGATTATGAATGGCCAAAGACGATAATGGCACATGAAAGGACAGGGTGGACTAGATTTGGACATTTTGGCTCGCAGCTGGCCGTATGGGTCGTTTTTCGACCTCTTGTCCCGATTCACAAAGTGAATTCAATCTGCGAGGCGATAAATTCGGGATTCGCGATGTTGGAATTGAAGGCGAGGAAAAGATGGTTGCGGGCGCAAAATCCGCGGCCGACAGGTGGCGGCAGACCATGAGTGAGCGACTGCCGATAGTGCAGGAGTACGAGCGCGGCGCATACGCAGCAATGGCCGAGGTGATACGGACGTCGGCCGCTGACGCTTTCGCAACGGCGACCGTGCCAGTGGATTCACGGCACGCGAGGTTTCGCGCGCTAGCTGGAAGTCAAGCGGGATGCGGCGGGATGCGGCCTCCGTTATCCGTCACTTCGACGCAATATTATACATTCAGGTTCTGCGCGGGATTAACGGATTGCGACCATGCACGAACTTACGCGACCGATGGTCGCGCCACGTTTGCGCGTCAGTTGCTCGCACTCGTCGGCCTTGCGCCGAGCCGCGGCTCAGGCGGCGTCGAGCTTGCGAGGGGTGCGCAGAGCACCGTCGCCCGCCCGCCGGCGTTCATCGATGCGCTTGGCGCTGATGCCAAAGGGCGTCTTGAAACGCAGCCGCGTTCCGCCGTCGAACATTTCGAAGCCGTACTGGCCGGCCTCGGCGACTGCCGCGCGGAGTGCGTCGCCCTCGAGCACCATGGCCTGGACGTAGATTTTTCCGCCCTCGAGAGTGCGTGCATAGGGCCATTCGATCGGTTCGCCGATGCGCGCGAAATATTTATAGCCGCCACTCAGGTTCCATGGTCTAAAGATCGGATAGACCAACGCCGCCTTGGCCTTGAGCAAACCGGCCAGAATTATGCCGGCATTGCGCAACAGAGGTCCTGCGCCAGCGGCGACCGCCCACAACTCGCCACATTCGAAGACCGTTTCCGGTGGGAGATGGGTCAGGTCCGGTTTCGCATAGCTTTGGCTGAACATCGCCAGGTCGTGCATGGCGAAGCCGCCAATCATTTCAGGTACCAACTTCGTTTCATCGTAGAGGCCGTAGAGATTGCCGAAGGCGAGATGCACTTCTCCGATGACCGAGCGCCGGGTCTCGCTGAATCCCGCTCCACGCATTATGCGGACCTCGCTCAAGCGTCGCGCAAACATGCGTCGCTCGGCATCAGTTGTCAGCAGCCGCAATTCCATGAGAGTTCTCCTATCCTAGGCTCAAGCCATTTTAGGGGGGTCAAGATACGATTCGGGGATGAAGTAGGCCGACGCCGGCGAGCGGCCGGATTTACGCGAGCGGCAGAACTAAAAGAATTGAGCTTGAAGTCCTCGGACAGCGAAAGGATAGCGGGTCGATTCAGGCCGCTCTGCGCGCTGCGAACGCCGAATCGCCAAGTCCGCGAGGAACCAATGAGCGACGGCGGCAGGCCGCGCTCACACGTTTTGCATTTTTTGCCGTCTTTGAGAGCATTGCCGTGATCCGGTGCGAATCGCGGAGCCAACAGGGTGGAAGAAGCGTTTGCGTTAGTCAAAATGATGGCCATAATATGGGCTCGCGGATAAATCGGCTGACGGTTGCGCGAGTCTAACCTCGCGATGTTCCGGCATCGTGCGCTTAATCTCGCTAGCTGACGGTTAGTTGCAAACTCGTGCGGAGTCAATGAAAATGTGGGGGAACGAGTTATCGAGTTGCCGTGAAACGATGGCAGCCACAATGAACGCCGAAGCCCAGATTGAGAAAATGGTCGCCCGCATCCTGTCCGAGACGTACGACGAGGAAGCGCAGAAAATCGAGGCTTGGAAGAAGCCTGCGGACGATATCAGGCGGCTTGTTCAGCACGATTATGTTCGCAGCCTGCGGCGCAACCTACCCTACCGGGAATTGAAAACGCTCGTGGCGGCTTTCAACAAGATTCTACCGGGTTTCAATCGTGAAGTTGTGGGGTCGATGCCGACCGACCAATTGGCGGCGTGGGCGGCTTCGCTGAATTTGCACTTCAAAGCGGCGCCAAATGCGGAAGAAGATGGCCTTGCACTTAGGGGCTTCTACATCAAGCGCAGAAAAGGTATCCTAAAGCGCCCATTAATATATGTTAACACGGCGCATCATCCATTAGCAGTTTCGTCGACTTTCTGTCATGAAGTGGGACATCATTTTAGCTCGGAACTCCTGGGAGGAGATGAAGATACACCGGTGCATTTCTTCTTCGATGCGGACTATGCTGCCCATCTGGAGGAACCGGCCGAACTCGCGGCGGACGTGATGGTGAGTATCGCGGGCTATCCGGAACCGGTTGCGCGCAAGATTTTCGCCATTCCCTGGAAATGGGGTTTGGTGGCAAGGGCAAAGGACATGACCGAGGCCGCGCTGGCTGAAGTGCGTGGCCACCTGAAGAAAGCTTACGGCTTTGATGTGATGGAATTAATCGCGGCAAACCAGCGCTTGCATTACTTGTCGGGGATGATTCATTACGCGAAATTACGTTGGGCACTGCTCGCTGAGTACGACATATGAAGAAGAAAACTCTAGGTCAGGTCTTGAAGAGCCAGCGCGAGATTCTCGGGCTAACGCAACGAGCACTGGCGCTCAAACTCGAAGTCAAGCCGAGCCACGTGGCTTATCTTGAGAAGGACCGGCGGCGTCCGTCGCTTGGGCTGGTCAGCCGTATAGCCGACGTGCTGGGGCTGGAGAAGGAGCCCCTGTTCCTGCTCGCCCATCCGGAGGCGAGTACGCTGCTGACCGGGCGTCGGGATCCAGCTGCGCCGAGTCGCAATCCGGACCAGGTTTGGCGTGATTTCACCGACAACAAGGCGATGCTGGCGCGCCACAACGTAAATCCAAGCGAGCTCAAGGTGCTGTCGCAGGTTAATCTGCTGGGTAAAATTGCTGCGCCGCGTCAATTCCTCTTCATCCTTAACGCGATACGCCAAGCGGTCGAAGAGGAAGATTAAGAGAATGCGGAGCGGCGGTGAGCGGCCTTTGAGGCCGATCGCCGCATGACGACTCCGATTGTGGGACGCGCGGGTAGTCGACCTGCAGGAAGACGCGTTGCCGTGCCTGAGAGGCGACCGTAACAAAAAAGAGCTATTTAGGCGGCGCCGCGCGTGAGACGTTTTCTCGTGTGCGGCGTTCGTGTATTCGAGATATAAAGGAAATCGCAATCGCTCGCGTAGTCGGAGGCGCGAATGGCGCGCGACAAGGGCTCCCGGCGCCTGGTTAAATTTTGGTGGGTTCTCGCATTCACCCTGGGAACGGTCGGCGGGGCGCTCTCGCTTGAGTTCTTGCACGCGGAAAATACCCTCTGGTTCATCCTCTTTCTCAGCGCGATCGCCGGTGCGGTGGCGATCTTCGAGCAGTTTGGCGCTCCGCACAGTCGTGGCTTGCGCGCCCAGATTAATACTCCGCGCTGGGGTGGGCGCAGTCTTGCGAATCATCCATTACCGCCGCGCAAGCAGACCAACGGCAAGCGCCCGGGGCGGCGCGCCCAGCTCCATGCGATCACCGGCAAGAAAAACGCCGAACCGCCTTCGTCGGGGACTTCGTAAAATCCTCCGTTGACGACGCGTGTTGCGCGGCGCCCGGTCGCGGCGCGGCCACACGCCGAACTTGACAGTTTCTTTCGCGCGCGAGTACCGTCGGACCGAAACAGTTCGCCTGGAATGCACGACGAAGGGGCTCCAAAGGCTGCGCTTGCGGCTGCACGGTGCGCGTCGCCAAACGCGCGTCGCCCAACGCGCGCAATACTCCGGGTGCGCGGCGTTGGCAGCGGGAGGTAGCAGTTTGATCGATCTGATCATTCGCGGCGGTGAGGTGGTGACGCCGCAAGGCGTTGGCAAGTGGACGGTTGGTGTAAAGGACGGGCGTATCGCAACGTTGGGCGTTGACGATCGCTCGATCGAGGCGGCGCGCGTAATCGACGCCGGCGGCAAGATCGTCGTCCCCGGCGGCATCGAACCGCACGCCCATCTCTCCAGTCTCGTCACGATGCATCCGACCGGCCGCGAGTTCACGCTGGGACCGGAAGAGGATACCGTCGGAATGGCGTTCGGCGGCACCACCACGCATCTCGATTTCTGTTTCGTCCATCCGAAAACCGACATTCCCTCGGCGCTGGAGCAGCGGCGGAAACGCTGGGTCGGCAAGTCGCACGTTGACTACAGCTTTCACGTCGCCTTGGGCGGGGCACTGCCGCTAAAGATTTTCGATCAGATGCGCGAAGCTATCGTCGAGGGCTTTCCGAGCTTCAAGGTCTTCACCAACGAAACCCTGCCGCCGCATCCGCAGCGCCTGCCGTTCAAGCTCGACTTCGGACGCATCGAGTTGGCGATGGGGCAGGCGGCGCGCCACGGCGGGATCATGGTGGTGCACGCCGAAGATGACGACATCGTGCAGTTCAATTACGAACGCTTCCGCGAAGAAGGCCGCACGGAGGGCGCCAATCTCCATCTCGTGCACAACCAGCTTTCGGAGCAGTTGGCCTTTACGCGCACGATTCAGGTGGCGGCGGCGACGGGCGCGGCGGTCTATTTCGTTCATACCTCGGCGCGCGCAGGAGTCGAAGCGGTGGTCGAGGCGCGTGCGCATCGGCTGCCGGTGTATGCCGAAACGCTGCATCATTACGCCTGCTTCTCGGCCGAGGAATACAAGAAGCCGCGCGGCTTCTGCTACCACACCTATCCGTCGTTGAAGCTGCCCGACGATCAGGACGCGCTCTGGGAAGGGCTTGTGCGCGATGGCGTCTCGACCACTGCAACCGATGAATATCCGACCTCGCTCGCGGTGAAGCTGCGCGGCAACAAAATCGATGACGTGACCGGCGGCAATCTCGGTGCCGAGGCGCGCATGGGAATCATCTTCACCGAGGGCGTGGTGCGGCGCGGCATGTCGCTGCAACGTTTTGCCGAGGTCACTTCGACCAATGCGGCGCGCATCCTGGGACTCTACCCGCAAAAGGGTGTAATCGCTCCCGGCAGCGACGCCGACCTCGTGCTAATCGACCCGTCGATCGATAAAACCCTTGCACGTGAGGATTTTCATGTCAGCGACTACAGCCCGTGGGAGGGCTGGCATGTGCGCGGATGGCCGGCAACAACCATTCTGCGCGGCAAAGTGATCGTCGAGAACGGGCGGTTGGTAGGGCAATTGGGCGATGGGCGACTGATTCCGCGCAAGATCGATCCAGCAATCCTTAACCGGCCGGCAAGCTGACGGCTCGCGAAATTAGGATGGTATTAACCCATCAGCACCGAAGAATGAATAATGTGGCGTTTTTGAAGTAGGGTAGGGTGGCAAAACGCGCAATTGATATGATTATAGAGGTCGCACGTTGCGGAACGGCTATGAAAAATATTTGTACAACGAAGCAGGGAAAGTTAGAGCATCACGGGACACTACGATAGTTGAGATAGACAATTATGACCTCGTTTCAAGGGATAAGATTCAATTAATGCTAGCTATTGTTGGTATTGTTGGACGTTGGTAAACTGTTAGAAAATAATGCCATGCGGATGCATACTTGACTCTCTTCTCACGCGAATGGTAAGTCCAAGGGCGTGTACGAAGTTTGACGCCGCATCTCAGAACCAGACCGAGCGGTCGGCGGCGAGATGATTCGTGAAGGGGCGGCTGGCCGGTTGAGATGGTCAGACAATGAGGTGGTGGGATCAGTGAGCCCCTCGACCCTTCTTTTTGGTAGCGAGACGATCTGGAACCGGTAAGATCCTAGGCTGGGTATGGCGGACGCATAGTTTGCTCCATAAAAGTGCCGCCCTAATGCGTTTTATGCTCTAGAAGGGAAAATCATATGAAACCCAAAGCGACGATGCTCCTCACAACGATGCTGGCGATTAGCCTAACCGCTGGACAGGCGATGAGTGCGACCGTATGCGGCGTCGCGCAAAACGCCCAAGGCGCCCCGGTCGGCGGGGTCGGGATCTCAGTCAAGGATTCCTCCGGGAAGATGCTCGGGCAGGCCACCACCGGAAGCAAGGGCGAATACCAAATTGATAATCTTGGCCAAGGAACGCTCAACCTCTTCCTTGATCCGGGTAGCGCCGGTGTGCAGGGCGGTTCGGGCGTGCTGAACCTGGCGGGCGACAGCAAGATGGTCAACTGGCAGGTTTCCGACGCCAGCGGTGCGGTCGCGTCGCAGGGCGGAACGTGCGCTGACCCGGCGGGTGCGTTGACGCCGGCCGAGTGGGCAGCGATCGGAGTGCTGGGACTGGCTGCCGGCGGGGGCATCGCGGCCATTGTCTGGGCTGAGAGTGGTAATCGCAGCGATCATGAGCATATTTCTGCGCCGAAGCCCGTCAGCGCAGAGTACTGAATTATCGACGCGATTCGACGCGTTTGTCTTAAGGCGCTCCGAGCGTGACCAAGCTCGGAGCGCCATCTCTGAAACCCGTTCCGACTAACACGGCCGGCGTTTCAAAAAATGTATCCAAAAAATTATTATTTTCCACGGGCGATGACGGACCGTCCCAGCAATCGAGCGCGAATGGATCGTCGTAGAGTTATTTGGCGGGGCGCAATGCCGCTCGTCTGGCTGGCGGCGGCCGCGATGGCGATCGGTTGCTTTTCGCGCGACCCGATGAGGGCGCAGGGCTCAGGTCTGCCGGGCGACGACGCCGCGGCGACCTCATCGGCGGCAGCGCCCAGTGCCGCCTCGGCTTCACGTGCGCCGACGGCTGCGGAAATTGCTGACGATGCGGATCTTGATCGCATTTGGCATCAACGTTCGTCGGAGCTCTCGTCGACCAAGGATTACCCAATCGGCCCGGGCGATGTGCTGACGGTCTCGGTACCGCAGATGGACGAATTGCAGGAGCGCAAGGTCCGCGTCACACCGCTCGGCACGATCGAGTTGCCGCTGGTCGGGATGGCGCACGCGGGTGGCCTGACCGAAGTTCAACTGGAGGCCGAACTCGACAGCAAACTGAACAATTTCATGTATAATCCGCAGGCAGCGGTTTACGTCAACGAGTACCACAATCGCGAGGTGGCGGTGATCGGTGCGGTGAATCATCCGGGGTTGGTGTTGCTCGACAGCCCCTCCGAGACGATTCTTGACGTAATCACGCAAGCCGGTGGACTCTCGTCGTCGGCGGCTGATGAGATCATTCTGATCCCGGTGGAGCAGGGCGACCCAACGATGGCAAAACGGGTATCGCAGGTGGCGTATAATGCGAGTGTCCCGGGCGGCGTGGGAGAATCGGAGGCGATCGCGACCGATGCCGCAACGGGCGAGCCGGGACATCCGATCGGGCAGGCCGGTCAGGTGATGGCAAACGAGCCGGGCCGCGGAATCCAGGGCGGCAATCCTGGAATCTCTCAGCGCTCGCAAAGGTTCAAGGAAGCTGCGACGGCGCCACCGCAGCCCGACGTGGCGTCGCGAGTGCTTGAGCTGGCGCCGTCCAATGCACATCCACTCTCGATCAAGATCAAGAGCACCTCGCTGACCGGCGCGGGTAAATATATCAATCTGCCGATGCGTCCCGGTGACGTGGTGGTGGTGCCGGGCGGCGGGAACGTGATGGTGGTCGGGTGGGTGCAAACGCCGGGCTATTTCCAGGTCGGGTCGGGGCTCACGGTATTGGGAGCGATCGGCGCGGCAGGTGGTCCGATGTTCGCAGCCAACACCAAGGACATAACGCTGATTCGCAGCAACAAGGATGGCAGCAAGGAAACCATTCCGATCAACCTCGAGGGCATCTCAAAGGGACAGGCTTCCGATCTCGCGGTGAAAGCCAACGACGTAATCGACGTGCCGTATTCGGACGTCAGGATCGGCCCGTACGTTTTCTATTCGATTCTGTCGCGCATGGGGATCGGAACCCCGGCTTGGTAATACTCCACTGATGGAACCATCACGTTATTTCGTCCGGCGCAACGGCGGACTGCCGGTCGAGGCGCCGATAGAAACGGAAGCCTCGCCGATCTTTCTTGACGAAGGACAGCCGCTGGTTGATTTCGAGGCTTATTGGCGAACCATCCGCAAGCATTACCGGATGGTAATCGCGGCGCTCGTCGCGGTGGTCACGCTGACAATGGTCAAGGTGATGAGCGAGACGCCGCTGTACGAGGCCGAAACTACCATCTTGATCGAACCGTCGGCGGCGGGCGGCGGCACCGACGCGCTCGAAAATCTGGTGCAGATCGAGGCGGCGGCGAATAACTCCGATCAATACTACAAGACGCAGTGCGCGATTTTGCAGAGCCGCTCGATTGCCGCCAGCGTGATCAAGTCGCTGGGCCTCGAGCGTAACCCGGTGTTTGCCGGCAAACCGTCGAGGCCGGGTCTCTTTTCGAGATTGGAAAAGACGCTGAACGTGGCGATGCATGCGCGAGCAGCGCGAAAGCAACGGCCGATCGCGCTATCGCCGGAACTCCAGGATACAAAAGGTGTCTCTCCCGATCTGGTGCATGAGTATATCGGTGCCCTCAATGTCACGGCGATGAGCGACACCAACCTGGTCAAGGTAACCATCACCTCGCCAGATCCGGGGCTGGCGGCGCAAATAGCCAATCAGCACATCAAGGCTTACGAAGAGCAGCAGCGCAATGCACACGGCGACCAAAGCGAGGAAGCGCAGCGCTACCTCAAGAACAAGCTGTTAGGGGACAACGGGGTCAAGAAGCAGCTCGAGGATTCCGAGGCCGCGCTGAACGCTTACAGGAAAGAAAAAGAAATCATTCCCGGGTTGATCTCGCTCGACGGCAAAGATGCGATCATTCTCGATCGGTTGGCCGACCTGCAAAAAGACCTGACCCAGGCGCAGGTCGAGCGCATCACCTTGGAAGCGCAGTCTTCGCTGATAAAAAAGCATGAATACGCCTCGCTGCCGTCGGTGATGGACGATGCGACGATCCAGTCGATGAACAAAACCCTCGACGCGCTTTTCTCGCAGCGGGCGGCGCTCGCGAGCCAATTCAAGGCGAGCTATCCGCCGTTGGCGAAACTCAACGCCCAGATCGGCGATACGCAGGCGCGGATCGCGGTCATGGTCAACACCAAGGTGGGCGCTCTGCAGTCGCAGTATGAAGAAGCGCTTGAAAAGGAAAAAAAGCTCACCGAGGAAATGAGCACGCAGAAAGCGGAAACGCTTAAGCTCAACAGCTCGGCCGCGCAATATGCGATGCTCCAGCGCGAGGTTGATACGAATCGCGATCTCTACAATGCGATCTCTACGCGAATCAAGGATGTCGAGATGTCGGGCGACATCCAGTCAAAGAACGTCTCCGTAATCAATCCGGCTGAAGTTCCAGGCGTGCCGACGAGTCCGAAGAAGTTGCTCGCGCTGATGCTGTCGATGGTGGGTGGCCTGGGCCTCGGCCTCGGCCTCGCGTTCGTCGTCGAGATGGCTGACAACACTCTCAAGAACCCGGAAGAGGCGGAGAATTACCTGAAGCTGCCGAATCTTGGAGTGGTGCCGGAATTCTCCAGCGTGAACGGCAAGTCGGCGTATGCGCCGCGCGAATTGATGAATGCGGCAATGGGGGCGCGGCCGTCCACGGTGCTGCCGCCCGGCCGCGAGTTGGTGACGACGCACGGATCATATTCGCGAGTGGGGGAGGCATATCGCAATCTGCGCACGGCGCTGTTGCTCTCGCGCGCCGGCGGTCCGCCGAAGGTGACCCTGATTACGAGCGCCATGAGCCGCGAGGGCAAGACCGTCACGGCGGTGAATATCTCGGTGATGCTGTCGCAACTGGGCGGCAATGTCTTATTGGTCGACGCCGATCTGCGCCGCGCCCGGTGTCATCGCGTGCTCGCCGTCGACAACCATCTCGGCCTTACCGAGGTGCTCACGGGGTCGCGCGAGATGCAGGAGATGATCCGCGCGACCGAGATCCAGAACCTGTATTTTCTCGGAGCCGGATCGGTTCCGCCGAATCCGACCGAATTGCTGAACTCGGCCAAGATGGCCGAGGTGATGGCGCAACTGCGCGATCATTACGAATATATCGTCATCGATTCGGCGCCAGTGCTGCCGGTGAGCGATTCGATGGTGCTGTCAAAGCTGACCGACGGCGTGGTGCTGGTTGCGAACGGATCGGCAACGCCGCGCCAGCAGGTCAAGAACGCATGTGCGCGGCTGGAGTATGCGCGCGCAAAAATCCTTGGCGTGGTGCTCAACAAGGTCAAGATTCACAGTCCTGACTATCACTATTACTATCATCAGGATTACTACTCCTTCGACGTCAACAACCCGCGCGATGATGAAGAACCCGTCTGAGGCCCGCGGTCCGGGGTCGCACGCGCCGAGCTATCGCCGCATCGAGCGCTGAAGCAGGATGCTCGGCCGATTGCCAGGAGCCGTCGGTGGGGGGTTGCGGTGGCTCGACGATACGGTGCTCGCCGGACTGATTCTGATCCTCGCCTTTGCGCCGCTGGCCTTTGGCGCGGTCCATCAAACTGCATACGCACTGCTGGAGACGATCCAGTACGCGCTGCTGATCCTGTGGATGGTGAGGGTCAGGCTGGAAGGGGCGAAGCCGGCGCGCACCGCGATCGCGAGATCGGACGTGGTCGGAATCGCGGTGCCGGTCGCGCTGTTCGCGTTGTTGCTGGGGCTTCAGCTATTACCGCTCCCGCCCGCGCTGATGCGGGTTATTTCTCCGGCGACTTATCGGCTTTACAGCGAGAGCTTTCCCGGATGGCCCAAGACCGCACCGTATGAGGCTCTGCGGCCCGCGTGGAGCGCAAATCCGCGCCCCTCTTCGCCCGACGTAGAAATCACCTTGCCGCCGGTGGGAGGACAGAAGGCGGCACGCACACAAGCGGCGGCGCCGCGGGCCTCAGCCAAGGATGGCGCGGCGAAACCGGAACGGCCATCGCCGGAGACGCTCGGTAAATTCGGCGACTTGCGCTGGCGCTCGCTCGCGATTGCACCTTCGGTGACCTGGGCAAGCCTGATCGAGATGCTGGCGTGCGGCGCGGTTTTTTTCCTGGTCCTGGCATACCCGTTCGGGTTCGTCGGGGCCGAGCGCGAGGCCGACATGCGCTTCATGCGCCTGCTGGTGCTCACACTGCTCGCGGTGGGTGGTGCGGTAGCGCTGATCGGGTTGCTCGAGAAGGCGATGTGGAACGGGCGCATCCTATGGTTCTTCGTGCCACGGGACTGGAGCGGCCCAAGCTTCGAAAATCTGCGGGCCAGCGGCCCGTTCGTCAACCCGGACCATTTCGCGAACTTTCTCGCGATGATCCTGCCGCTGGCAGTAGTCGGTTCGATCTTTCCGATCGCCTTGAACCATCGTGAACACCGCGCCGATCTGCGGCTGCCGAGCGCGGTCGCCGCGTTCCTGATGGCAGCGGGAATCGTGCTCAGCCTTTCACGCGGCGCCTGGATCGCTTCAATTGCGGGCGTCTACCTCGGGCTCGCGATGAGCTTCAAACACGCCCGCGAACGCGCCCCGGGTCCGCTGCGCCTGCTGAACAGGCGGGCAATTCCATTCGGATTGGCGGGCTTCGTGATCTTTCTGTTGGTGCTGCTGTTTCTGATCGGTCCGAGCGGACGCGGCGCGGCGGGTGCCCGTATCGGAGCGACAATCGCGCAGGGCGACAGCCTTGGCCTGAAGCCGAGGGCGTGGCGCGATTCGCTGCGAATGATTGCGGAATTCCCAATCTTCGGGGTGGGCCTGGGATGCTGGCCGGAACTGTTTCCGCATTACCAGCGCGCGCCGTGGATGTCATTTTACTTCCGGCAGCCGGAAAACGATTACATCCAGTTGCTGGCTGAAACCGGACTCGCGGGTGCTGCACTGGCGCTCTGGTTTGGTGCAATCGTGTGGCGCAAAAGCCGGGTCGCGGCGGCGCGTATGAGCGTGCGGCGGTGGCCACTCTTTGCGGGCTTGGGAGCGGGAATCGCCGGTGCGCTGATTCACGAATTCTTTGATTTCAGCCTGCATACTCCCGCCAATGCGGTGCTCTTCAGCATACTGACAGCCGCGCTTTTGCGGCTCGGGTTGACGCATCGGGAGGACCGGCTACCGATCGGGCTGCGCAGTGTCACGACACCGAGCAAATACACATACGCGGTCGCAGGGCTGATTGCGGCGAGTGCGGCGGTGATGATCGTGGCGGTGTACACCCAGCGCGAAGCCGCCTACCCGTATGACATCGGAACGCCGAAGACCTTCGCGCAGGCGGAGGCCGCGGCGGTCAATCATCCGGCGGATTCCGGGGTGCATCTGGCGCTCGCGGCGCTGATGCCGCCGGGGGCGCCGACAGCCTTGCGCCATCAGGAATTGCGCGCCGCGGTCTGGCTCAATCCCAACGATCCACTGGCGCGCGACATCTACGCGCGAAGCCTTCTGCTTGAGGGCAAGAAGCGCGACGGACTCGCGCAAGTCGCTCTTTCCGTCTTTCATGCGCCCGACGTCGAAAGTCATTTCTATCTGCAGTCGCGCGCGATTCCGTGGCTCTTGCCGGACGAGCAACAGGCGATTTACGAGGGTTTCGACCGCGCCATTGCCGCGGGCTACGAGGGCTCGGCCGCGGGTCTTGCCCACTTCTATCGCGAACTCGGACGTTATAACGAAGCCGCTGAGGTCTCGGCGAAAGCTGCAGCGGCCGAGAGCGACGACAGCGGCAAGCTGCAATATCTACTGGCGGCCGGGCAGGATTACGCACAGGCGCAAGACGCGAAAGCAGCGGAGAAGATGCTGCGCGCGGCGATTGAGATCGATCCGACCGATGCGCGGCCGTATTGTGCGCTGATGGTCGGCGTGCTTGGCCCCGCGCATGATATCAAGGGTGCACGCGAGGTGACGCAGGAGGCGTTGGCGAACGGCGCCGAACAGACTCCAATCGAGCAGGCGCTGGCGGAGGCCGCGCACAAGGCGGGCGACCTGGAGACTGCCGAGGCCGCGCTCCATCGGGTGATCGATGTCGCGCCCTCGTTCGCAGCGGTGATGAAACTGGGCGATTTCTACAACGAAACCGGAAAATTCGACCGCGCGACGGTCGCGTATCAGAATGCAACTGAGATCGATCCCGGCTCGGCACAGGCTTATTTCAGTCTGGGCAAGGCTGAAGAGTCAGCCTTCGACTTTGCCGGGGCCAGCCGTGATTACGCGCGTGCGCTCAAGCTTGATCCCAACGACAAACGTATCCAGCAGGCCACTCTGAATCTCCAGTGGCGCATGGCGCAATCGCTCAAGCAGTCGCAATCGCCGCCGGGCAAATGATGGAGGCCAGCGCAGGCACGGTCCGAGGACAGTCCGCTCTCGGCACCGGCAGCATTACGCCGGGACTCCGGGAGGCGTGAAGATCCTGTTCCTCAATCCCGCCGGCCTGATTGGCGGGGCTGAGCGCGTCCTGCTTGACGTTATCGCGAGCCTGCGGGCGGCTCGTCCGGATTGGCCGCTCGCCCTGATCGCGGCGGCTGACGGCGATCTGGTCGGAGCGGCGCGGGCATTGGGGGCCGAAGTTTCAGTGGTCGCCTTCCCGCGATCGCTGGCGGTGGTGGGAGACGCCGGCGTGGGCGGTACGGCGCTGAGCTACCGATGGCCGCTCGGCTTGGCCGGACGATTAGCCGCGGCGGCGCCGGCGGTTGCGCTTTATCGACGGCGGCTGCGCAGCGCGATTGCCGCGGCGACACCCGACCTGGTGCATACCAACGGTTTCAAAATGCACGTGCTCGGAGCGTGGGCGGCACCGCGGGAGATCCCGCTGCTGTGGCATATCCATGACTTCGTGAGCACGCGTCCGCTGATGTCGCGGCTGTTGCGGGCGCATGCCCGGCGGTGCGCGGCGATTATCGCAAATTCTCACAGCGTCGCCGACGACGTGCGCGCGGTGCTGGGGCGACGGCCACCGGTTTTTACGGTTTACAACGCAATCGATCTGGCGAAGTTCGCGCCTGCCGGCGCGCTGCTGGATCTCGACGCGCTCGCCGGGATGCCGCCGTTGGGCGCGGGCGGCGTGCGTGTGGGAATCGTGGCGACGATGGCGCGCTGGAAGGGGCATGAGACATTTTTGCGCGCACTCGCGATGCTGCCGGCGGCCGCGCCGGTGCGCGGCTACGTGATCGGCGGCCCGCGTTACGAAACCGCCGGCAGCCAATACACGGGCGCCGAATTGCGCGCGCTCGCGATGAAGGTGGGGGTGGCTGAGCGGGTGGGATTTACCGGCTTCGTGAGTGCGGTGGCGCCGGCCATGCGCGCCCTCGACATCGTGGTCCACGCGAGCACGGAGCCGGAGCCGTTCGGTCTTGTGATCGCAGAGGCGATGGCGTGCGGGCGCGCGGTAATCGCGAGTGCGGCTGGGGGAGCCGCCGAAATTATCGAGGACGGAATCGATGCACTCACGCATCGGCCGGGCGACGCGTCGGCGCTGGCGCGGCTGATTGCGCAGCTCGCGGGTGACGCTGCGCTACGGCAGCGGCTGGGCCATGCGGCCGCGCTCGCCAGCGCGCGGCGGTTCGCACGGCCGCGGCTGGCGGCGGACCTCGCCCCGATTTATTGCGCAGTCGTCGAGAGGTCTTAGTCTATGCCCGAATCTCTGCCTCGCGTCCTGCACATTTCACCGGTTGCGTTCGGTGGAGACGGTCAGTTTTTTGGGGGCGGTGAGCGCTATGCTCTCGAGCTCGCACGCGCTATGGCACGGAAGGTTCCAACCACCCTGCTGACTTTCGGTGCGTCATCCAGGCACGGCGAAGATGGACCGCTGACGACGGTCGCGATGCGGAACTGGATACACTTCCGGCGTTTTCGCCTCGATCCTGTGAACCCGTTTGTCCTGACCGCGATTGCGAAGGCGGACATCGTTCACGTCCATCAGACTTATACTATGATGTCCGGATACAGTGCCCTTGTGGGGAGGTTAACGCGTAAACCAGTTTTTACGACCAATCTTGGTGGGTACGGTTACGGATTGCATCGCATTTTCGATACTCGCGACTGGTTCAGGCAACATTTGCATATCAGCCAGTTCAGTCGCCGGCTGGATGGCCACCAGGATCTGGTCAATGCACGCGTGATTTATGGCGGCGTTGATCCGGATCGATTCCATCCGGATCCAACCGTACCTCGAAGCAACGAAGTCCTCGTCGTCAGCCGACTGCTGCCGCACAAGGGGATTGATTATGTGATCGATGCGATCGACGACCGAATGTGTCTGCGCGTGATCGGACGTCCCTTCGCCCATGCCGCAGATTACCGTAAGCTATTGATCGAGCGAGCCGCCGGCAAGAACGTCATATTCGACGAGCAGTGCAGCGACGCGGAACTGATTCGAGCTTACCAAGGGGCATTGTGCGTGGTAAGTGCGAGCGTCTATCGTTCGGTTCTTGGCTCGTACCATCCGAATACGGAGCTCCTCGGGCTCGCATTCCTTGAAGGAATGGCATGTGGGCGGCCTGGAATCGCTACGGACGTCGCCAGCCTACCCGAACTAATCGAGGATGGCGTCACGGGATTCATTGTGCCACCCAACGATCCGGTAGCGATCCACGAGAAGATAAAATGGCTGATGGATCATCCTTCAAGCGCCGATAAAATGGGCGAGGCGGCGCGTCAGCGGGTGCTGCGACTCTTCACTTGGGATGCCGCGGTGGCCGAATGCCTGAAAGCCTATGCCGCTACCGCGCCGACGCCGCTGGCATGACTCGTTTGCGCAAGGTGCGTAGGGCCTTCGACTGTGAAATCGAATAAGCGGTGAAGCTGAAAATGGCATCCCGCATAAGTAAAGGAAACGGCTTTGATATTTAATGGACTCTTTCGGCACGCTCATCTGCTTTACCTCGAGGTCGGACACTCGAGGAAAGTATTTCGGCAAGTTTATTGATTTGCGTCTTCACGTCGCAGAGCATCTGCGCTCTGCGCGGTCCCGCGCTCCCGAGAGCAGCACGTAATACATTATCCTGGATCAGCACCCGTTCTGCCGCAGCAATCGCCTCGGCCTCCGGCGGGGTTAGAAAACCACAACTGTCATCGATAATTTCCAACGCCCCTCCCGAGGCTACGGCGACGACCGGGAGGGCAGCGAAAAGTGCTTCAATAAAAACGATACCGAATGGCTCGGGTCTCAGATTGGATTGGCAAAATAGGTCTGCCGCGCGCAATAATTGCGGCACGTCATTGCGTTGGCCCAGGAACCTGATCCGTTCCGCAATTCCAAGTCGCCCGGCCTCGGCCTTGAGTGACTCGAAATATGTAATTTCGCTGGGCCGTTGAGGACCGCCGACCTGCCAACATATCCAGTTCGGAATATCTTTCAGCATACTCAGCGCTTCCAAGTGCAACCGATGGCCTTTCCACGACTGCATGCGGCTTACTTGAATGATCACTGTTGCGTCGTTATCGGTGCGCAATGAGGCTCGGATTAATTTTCGTTCATTCTCATCGGGCGCGATCACGGGCCGTGGAACAGGATAATAGATTACTTCGGTCCGAATCTCTGAAAAACTCCTCGGAAGGGTCGATGCCGTGAACGAGCTGTTGCAGATTACCAGGCTTGGTCGTGCAGCAACGCGCGCCCATATATCGATCAAGTGACGCTCGCTGGCTGAATTATGAAACCATGAAACCAGGGGAATATCAGCCGAATTCACCGCTGGCCCGAAGATTGCCTGCGACCATTGATTGTGGCATATTACGCAATCGAACTCCCGCTCACGGAGCAGTTTGGCGAGACGTCTTCGGGCGCGCCTGACCGACAGAGGATTCCGGGCACGAACGTTACCCAACATGTGAAGGGGAACTCCTGTTGCAGAAAGCTCGTCCGAGAGGCGTCCTTCAAAGCAGAGCCCGTACTCCGGTTCCATCTCCGAACAGAGATTTCGTTGCTGCGCGAGACTGATCAAAAAGGTTTCGACGCCACCGAAGAGATTCCCGCTCGAAATGTGGAGCACGCGTATCATTCCGCACCATTTCCAGATTCTTCGTTCTCAAGCCAAGCTAGGTATATATCTGTCAATTCAGTAGCAATGCGCAACTCGTGATATTCGTTGAGGATGCATATCGGCTGCGGCCCACCATCGCTGTCGGTACGATACTGCTGATCGTCGATCTCGGTGCGAACGTCAGCGTCACTGCTTTGGGATTTCCGCGAGTAGTGAGGCGCTCTAGCTATTCAGGCGCGAGCGAATAGAAAAAAACTTCCAGTCGCAAACACCGTGATCTTCGTGGCTTGAGCACTCGATGTTAGCAATTACAATTTGCCTGATTTGCTTCGGCGTCAGCTACGTCGCTGGCCGTCGCGCCTTGTGGGCCGGATTCATGGCGACCATGGTGGTCGGATATTTTTATGGAATTCTCCGCGCCAATCTCGAATCACGCTTTGGCCATTTCATTTTTGATTTCGCTGCGGTGGGCTTTTATCTCGCCCTGCTCACGCGGCGCGATACCCCGATTCAACGCTTTAAGATCCGCCGGGTGATGCCGTGGGTGTTGGCCCTCGCGGGATGGCCGTTACTGATCATGCTGTTACCGCTGCAACCCCCTTTGATCCAGTTGGTGGGATTGCGCGGGCAGATCTTTTTCCTGCCCTTCATACTCGCAGGCGCGATGCTCGACGGCAGCGATATGCGCAAGATTGCGTTCGGACTCGCGCTCTTGAGTCTGATCGAAATCGTCTTCGCGCTGGCCGAGGCCCAGTTTGGCGTCACGCGCTTTTACCCGATGAACGCGATCGATGAGATTATCTACAAAAGTATGGATGTGGCGGTCGGCGCCACCACTGCCTTTAGAATTCCGGGAACGTTCGTGCAGGCGGCGGCCCTCGGCAGCAATATGGCGGCTAGTTTGCCGTTACTGCTCGGCGCAATGATCCAGGAACGACGCGGGGCGTCGCGTCGTAAACTGCTGCTGATCGCCACGGGTGTGTCGGCGCTCGGTGTATTTCTTTCGGCGTCGCGCAGCGAGGCGACTTTGCTTTTCGTGCTTGCGCTTGCCGCAACCTTCTCAGGACGGATAAAGAACTTCCCGTGGTTTGGCTGGGTCGCGTTGCTCGCGGTGGTCGGAACGCTCGTGGCCGTGAGTCCGCGCATGCAGCGATTCGTGACGCTCGAGAACACCAGTTACCTGAAGAACCGCGTTTCCAGCAGCGTGAATTCCAGTTTTCTCACGCTCGCATGGGAATATCCCCTTGGCAACGGTCTCGGCGGCGGCGGCACCAGCATGCCGTATTTCCTCCAGTCGGAGTTGCATGATCCGGTCATGATCGAAAACGAGTATGGACGCATCATGCTCGAGCAGGGCCTGCCTGGCCTCGCGATCTGGCTCTGGTTCATTTTCTGGATCCTGACGCGGCCACTGCCGCAAGCAACCGATCCGTGGTATCTCGGCAAATGGCTCGCGCGAGTCCTGCTCTTTTTCTGCTTTATGACCGCTCCGACCGGACTCGGGCTGCTGACGTCGATTCCGGGAACCGCCCTGTTATTGCTATTTGCGGGGTGGATCGCGATTCCGAACGTCACGCCCGCAACCGCGCGCGCCGTTCGCCGCGAGGCGCCCGCGCCGAAAGCCGATCCGATGCTCAAGACCGCATGAGCGCGCTTGGGAACGATAATTCCAATATCGCATGGTCAGATCGGACGTCCGCCGGCTCGAGGCCGTCGAGCTTGCAGGTAAATTCCTCCAACACCCGGACCTGGGTCCTGGTCGCCGGCGACTTTCACCGCGCAGGCGGTATGGATCGCGCCAACGCGGAGCTAGCCGAATACCTGTGTACCACCGGAGCCACCGTCCATCTCGTGAGCCATCGCGTCGATGCCGAACTGGCGGAACATCCCAACGTTTGGGTTCATCGAGCTCCGCGCATCGCCGGTGCGCACTTCCTGGCTCAGCATCGGCTCGACCGGCTCGGACGCACGGTTGCGGCCGACGTGATGGCGCGGGTGCCGGATGCACGGGTGCTGGTTAACGGGGTCAATTGCGCATGGCCCGACATCAACTGGATTCATTTTGTGCATCGGGAATGGCTCACCTCACCGGAGCAAGCTCCGCTATGGTTCAGGATCAAGCACGGCATCCAGCGCCGGTCGAATTCACGTAAAGAACTCCGCGTGCTCGGGAGCGCCCGCATCCTGCTTGCGAATTCTGAGCGGACGCGGACCGATCTGATTCGCGATGTCGGCGTGGCGGCGGAGCGGGTGCGAATGATTTATCTCGGTTGTGGTCCCGAGTGGCAATCCGTCACACCGGATCGCCGGGCGGCGGCACACGCGTGGCTCGGCGTGCCATCCGATCGGCCGCTGGCGGCGTTCGTTGGCGCCTTTGGCCATGACGGGCGCAAGGGTTTCGATACCCTGTGGTCGGCATGGCGGTCTCTATGTGCGCGATCGGATTGGGACGTCGATCTCATTGTTGCCGGTGGTGGACGTGCGTTGCCGGGTTGGCGCCGCGAGATCGAGCGCGCGGGACTTGAGTCACGCGTGCGGACGCTGGGATTTACCGATCGCATCAACGATGTGCTGGCGGCAGCGGATCTGCTGGTGAGCCCGGTGCGCTATGAGTCATACGGACTCAATGTGCAGGAGGCGCTCGCCTGCGGCATCCCGGCGATTGTTAGTAGCAGCGCGGGAATTGCCGAGCGTTATCCGGCAGAGCTGAACGACCTGTTGCTGCCGAATCCCGACGACGCGGATGACCTCTCCATGCGGCTCCTCCGATGGCGCGCGAGCGTGGAGGAGTGCAAGCGCAAAATCGTGCCATTGGCAGCGACTCTGCGCGCTTGGACCTGGCGTGATATGGCGGCGCAAATCATCGCCGTCGCGGAGAACTCGGCAACGACCAAGGCCCCGGCTGATTTACCGGAAGAAATCGAAAGCGCCGGGGAGCCGCTATGAATAGTGAATCGATGAACGTGGACCGCGCTGTACGCACCGACGATCGCCCGCCGCGCATCAGCACGCTCGAGGGCCCGACAAGTCTGCCGGGCGCCGATGGCGCCGTTGCGATCGAGCTGCCATTGAAGCCGATCCTGACGATTGAGAGCGCGCGCGGGTGGACCAGGCTCGATTTGCGCGACCTCTGGGCTCATCGCGACCTGTTCTATTTTCTGGTGTGGCGCGACGTGAAAGTCCGCTACAAGCAGACCGCGCTCGGGGTTGCGTGGGCGGTGCTGCAACCGCTTTTGACGATGGTCGTTTTCACCGCCATCTTTGGCCGGCTTGCCGGTGTTCCATCTGACGGCGAACCATATCCGATTTTCGTGTACGCTGGGCTGTTGCCCTGGAGTTTCTTTAACCAGGCGGTGACTACCAGCAGCAACAGCCTGGTCGGGAATGCGGCATTGATCACCAAAGTTTACTTTCCGCGGCTCGTGATTCCGGGGGCCGCCGTCGGTGCCGGCCTGGTGGATTTCGCGATCGCCGCCGTGATTCTGTTCGTGATGGCCTTCCACTATGGCGTCGCCTTCGGAGCGAGCATCCTCATGTTGATTCCGCTGGCGCTGCTGACTATGCTTTTTGCTGCCGGCATCGGCATGTGGATGTCGGCGCTCAACGTCAAATACCGCGACGTCCGCTATGCGTTGCCGTTCGTGTTGCAAATCTGGATGTACGTGACGCCGATCATCTATCCGGTCACGTTCATTCCGCAGCGCTGGCGCTGGCTGATCGTGCTGAATCCGCTGAGCGGAATCATCCAGGGATTTCGTTCAGCGATCTTTAGCCGTCCATTCGATTGGAGCGGGATGGCCGTTTCCGCGGCAATGACGGTGAGCGTATTGATATACGCGGCCTTCGCCTTCCGCCGCATGGAGAGGGAATTCGCCGATATCATCTGATCCCGACACGGTGTCCCGTTCCGGAAGGCTATGTGTAACGGCCCGATCGCACCCAGAGCGCGCAGCAACCAGCTATAAATGCGGCCGATAATCAAAGTCGAAAACCTCGGTAAGCGTTACCTCATTGGTAAACGCGAACCGTATCGCACTATACGCGACTCGATCACGCGGGCGGTGGCGGCTCCATGGCGCGGTTTGCGTGCGCGCCTTGCCGGTCAGGCGGCCGGTCCTGATACGAGCCATATATGGGCGTTGAGGGAAGTGAGCTTCGAGGTAAAGCAGGGCGAAGTGCTCGGGATTATCGGGCGCAATGGCGCAGGCAAATCGACCCTGCTCAAGATACTGTCGCGTATCACGGAACCGACCACTGGACGGATCGAGCTTTACGGGCGGGTCGGCAGCCTGCTGGAAGTCGGCACCGGCTTCCATCAGGAACTGACGGGCCGCGAGAACGTGTTTCTGAGCGGCGCGATCATGGGCATGCGCCGCGCCGAAATCTTGCGCAAGTTCGATCAGATCGTCGCCTTTGCGGAAATCGAGGAGTTCGTCGATACTCCGGTTAAGCGCTACTCGAGCGGCATGTATGTGCGGCTCGCGTTTGCCGTCGCCGCGCATCTCGACCCCGAAATCCTGCTGGTTGACGAGGTTCTGGCCGTCGGCGACATAGCCTTCCAGAAGAAATGCCTGGGCAAACTCGGCGAGGTCGCGCGCGCGGGTCGCACCGTGGTCTTCGTCAGCCACAACATGGCGGCGATCGAAGCGCTCTGCACGAGCTGCCTGATGCTGACCGGCGGAACGCTTACCGCCCTCGGCGATCCGCTCGCGGTGATGTCGCACTACGTGGCCGAGGGCAGCGCGCCGGGTGACGGCGCCGCCGCGCTCGCGGTGCATCCGGGACGCCGTCCGGGCGACACGCCGACGATGACGCGGGTCGAGTTGCGCGGCGGGTCGGGTGCGCCTACCGGCGCGCTCCGAATCGGCGATCCGATGGAGATACGGGTCACCTATCGCGCCCAACGGCCGCTGCGGCCGGTACTCGGCTCGGTGATCAAGACCAGTTACGGAGCGCCGGTCTTTTGCGTCAGCGATCGCTTCTGCGGGCGGCTCGCCACCTGCACGCCGCGGGCGGAAGCAACCGTAGTATGCCGGATCGAGCGTCTGATGCTGATCCCGGGCCACTACTCGATCGATCTGTGGCTGGGCGACCTGGGCGACGACTTTGACGTGATCTTTGACGCTATCTCATTCGAGGCGCTGCCGGCGGACCTGACCGGCACGGGACGCCTGCCGCCGCCCAATTCCGGTGCGGTGTTCTGCGAAGCCGACTGGAGTATCCACGAGACATGAGCGAACATGAGCCGGCGCCGATTCGCGTATCGACGATAATTCCCGTCTACAACGGCTCGGCGACGGTGGCGCAAGCGATCGATAGCGCGCTGGCGCAGGACTTCGACGGCCAGGAGATTATTGTCGTCAACGACGGTTCGACCGATAATACGGCCGAAGTGCTGGCGGGGTATGGCGATCGGATTCGCATGATCCATCAGGCGAACGCCGGGGTGTCGTCGGCGCGCAACGCCGGCGCAGCGATCGCGCGCGGCGAATACCTCGCGCTTCTGGACGCGGACGATGTGTGGCTGCCGCATCATCTGAAAAGTTCGGTTACGGCGCTCGATGCCGATCGCGCGGCGGTGTTGTGCTGTTCCGGATTCATCCCGATCGAGCATGGTGAAAGAATGCCGGCGATATATATTGAACGCTCGCCCTCTCTCGATGAGTTGCTGCGGACAGGAACCGGTATGTTGCCAAGCGCGATCGTGATGCGGGCTGCAAGTTTCGTCAGCTGCGGAGGATTTGAGTCCAGATTATTTTATTTTGAAGACCTCTATTTGTGGTTGCTTATGCGAGAGCAGGGAGAATTCCGTTGCGTGCACGAGACGCACTTTTTTTACCGGCAGCCGCCGTTCGCGGATCGCGCCGAGAAATACGAGGCGGGCCGCAAGCCATTTATTCGCTTGATTCGAGAGCGCTACGGAACCGTCGCAGAGACGATGGTCGCGGAGGTCAATCGCAATGCGGCTCAAAGCCTGTTGCAGAAGGCGCTGCTGCGACTCGACGCGCGCGATTTAGCTGGCGCACTTCGCTACGCGTGGCGGAGCTTTCGCATTCGTCCAGTTCTGATTTTCGAACTAGGCCTGGCGGGTCGAATTTTCCGGATACGTAACCTTCGCCGTGTAACCCGCAAAATGGACGCGAATTAGAAACGGCCGGCGCATGCCCACCGGCACAATGCTCAAACAGCAATGGCACCGCTCGTTTCAACCGTAATCCCTGCTTTCAACAATGCGGCGACGATTCGCGCCGCGGTCGAAAGTGCCTTGGTGCAGGACTTTCGCGATCAGGAAATAATTGTCGTCAATGACGGCTCGACGGACGCGACCGCGCGCATTCTGGGCGAATACGCAGGCCGCATACGCGTCATCGAGCAAATGAACCGCGGCGTTGCCGCAGCGAGAAACGCGGGCGCTAAAGCCGGGTCCGGCGAATACCTCGCATTCCTCGACGCCGACGACACCTGGCTGGCCGGCAAACTCACCCGAACGGTCGCGGCTCTGGACGCGAATCGCGAAGCAGTGCTCGCTTTCTCCGACTTAATCGCGCTCGAGCCCTCGGGTGAAACGCAGACGGTCACTACGGGCCCTGCGCCGAGCATGGACGACCTCCTGAAATCGCAGCCGCGAATTCAGGTGGGAACGTGGCTGATGCGCCGCAATGCGTTCGAGCAATGCGGTGGCTTCTGCGAGGAGTTCCGCGCCTGCGGCGGCGAGGATCTATACATGCTTCTGCGTGCGCGCGAACTCGGAGAATTCGTCTATGTCGCCACGCCGCTACTGTTTTATCGTGCGCCAGCGTGGCCGGCGGTCGCGGGTAAATATAGTCTGGCCCGTCGCCCCCTGATAGCAATCCTGCGCAGCCGCTATGGCGAGCGATCCCGGATCCTGCGGCGCGACCTCAAACGGTTGTATGCTTCCTCCCACCTGCAACGGGCGCTCGAACAAATCGATCGGCGCGAGATCCGGGGCGCTGCAATCAGCCTAATCCGATCGATATGCTGCGACCCGCTCTTTGTTTTCCAATGTGTTGGTTTGGAACGAGCGTTCTCCAGCCGCAATCTGGCGCGGCTCCGGCGGCTTGTGCCGCGCGCGCGGCATGATGCATGACTCGCACAAAAATATGCCCGCACGCGTACGAACGACGTTGGACGTGGCTGTTTCCCGCCTGGTTTCTAAACTTCGAGCTTGAGGTCGTAAAATAGTTGATGGCGATCAGGATCAACGACTGTCCACATGTGGACTGCCTAGGCGGTGCAGCGAGTCAGAAAGCGCGTTCGATCGAATCCGGTTCGGCGAAAAAGAATTCCTTCGAAATGCCGGGGACCGCCTGGCGTGGACCGCGATGCTGAATCAGGATCCAAAATTTGATTACCACTTGAAGATTCGGAAGTGGTTCTGGGCACTCCTCTCAGTGGAAGTTCTGACCATCGTCTTCTTTCAGATTCCGACCCGACTGGGATTTGACGCGACAGCCTTCGGAGATAACGGACTGAGCTTGAATGCCCAGTATCTAATCCAGCATAACTATAGACCGGGAGTGGACTTTGGATACCCTTACGGCACCCTTTCGCTGCTCTTCGGCAATCTCTCGTTCGGCCTCTTCGGGTTGAGGCCATTCACCTTTTTCAGTGCAATTACTATATGTGACTTGGCATTCGCATTAGGCATGGCGCGATTCGCAGGTGTATTGAGACTCCGCTGGCCAGCTCTGGTGCTCATCGCTGTAAGCATACCCTTTTGCATACTCTTCGATATCACTCTCGCGCACGCGCTTGAGCGAGTCTTTCTGGTGTGGGCACTTGCCTTCCATGCCGATGGGCATCGGTCTCATGCTCTGGCATTTGCCGCTGGTGCCGCCCTGGTTAAACCGAGTATGGGATTCGTTTATGGTTTTCTGCTGCTGCCTTTTATCCTCGCCGCGCTATGGCAAAAGTCGAAATTAACGGCCTATTTCTTTGCGCGCGAAGTTCGGTGGGCCGCATTGGTTGCGACCAGCGTGTTATTTGTGTCGATGGCAGCCTATGGCACGCCCGCGACGTTCAGGCTCTCGCTGCCACTTACAGGAGCCGAGATCTATCGGGCGGGCCACTTCGGATTCTTCACCGGCGCTGGCCGGGGCTTCTGGTACTTTCCGCGAGTTCATCTCGGCTACTATTTCGGAACGGTGGTCGCTTTCTGGTTCGCCGCGTCGGTTGGTCTGATTGCGGGCGGATGTTCGTCGGCCTTTGCCGTGCTTGCAAGTTTTAGAAATCGTGAGGAGCCGACCCCCGCTCGCGAGCTCACCCTGTTCTGTGCCCTTATGCACGTCGCCTTCGTAACACTTTTCTTCGGAAACAATGCTTCGTGGACATCGTACCCCTATCTGCTGCCGATGGGAGTTGGGACGATGACACTTTGGACAAATTATACTCAGAAGTTGGTCTGGTTACTGATCATCCTGGGTGTGGTGGGCCAAAAGGGCATGATAGATCAGAACTTTCATGCCTGGTTCGACACGGCACCGAGCACCACCACCGCTGGGCTGTGGGCGAATCGAGACGAGCGCCAAGAGTGGGCATACGTCCTCAACCTGTCGAAGGACAAGTCTCCCGTGGTGCTCGTGTTCGACGGTTCCGCCGAGTTGTTGTTTACCGAAATGGCTCGGCCGGTAGTGGTCACATTAGTACGGGGTTCTACGCCCAGCAGTGAACTAAGACGCAAGATCGACCAGCTCTCGGCCGCGCAGATTGCGATCGTGCCGGAGGTGCCTAACAGTTTAGGGTTTTTGAACGGCTGGCCGGAGTTCAAAGACAAATTGTCAATCTGGGGCAGGGTGGTATTCAGGGGCAGGTACTTCACAGTTTACCAGCGCTTCGGTTCCGGAGCGGCTACCGAATCGATTCGGCAGCCAGCGAATCCCGGTTTCGTCGATACACCTGTAAGGCGCCACCCCGCCGGGATGTCCCTCCGAACCGCCCTTGCGAACGCTGCTTGGCGCGATACTGGCCCCGGCCGCCCGGACCTAACGTAACTCGGCCCTTGCGAGTTCTCCACATCGCTCCCGCAATTTTCGGTGAAGGCGGTGTCTTCGGCGGCGGCGAACGCTATGCCTTCGAACTCGCGCGCCACATGGCCGATGAAGTCGATACTGTGCTGCTCGCTTTCGGTCCGCACGACCGCCGCGAACGCATTGGCAAGCTCGATCTGCGAGTGATCGGAAATCCCTGGTACGTGCGCGGTCAGCGCGACAATCCGCTGACGCTTTCGCTGTTGACTCATCTGCGCCGTGCCGATGTCGTGCATTGCCATCAGCAGCATCTGCTGGCGACCAGCTTGGCCGCGCTCGCATGCCGCGCTCTGCGCACGCCAGTGTTCGTCACCGATCTTGGCGGGGGCGGATGGGACGTCTCGGCCTACGTTTCGACTGATCGATGGTTCAATGGCCATCTACACCTGAGCGAATACAGCCGTACGCATTCCGGTCACGGCGGCAAGGCCTTCGCCCATGTCATCCTGGGCGGAGTTGACACCGAAAAATTCTCACCTGGCATCGCGAATCGCGGCGACGGTGCGGTGGTTTATGCCGGGCGGCTGCTACCGCATAAGGGTATTAGCGATCTGATCGTGGCGATGGCGCCGGAGCTGGAGCTCAAAATCATTGGCCGGGTCGCCGACCAACGATTCCTCGCCGATCTCCATCGCATGGCGGCTGGCAAATGTGTGACGTTTCGCCACGATTGCGACGATGTCGAACTGGTCCAAGCCTATCGCGGGGCATTGTGCGTCGTGCTGCCGAGCGTCTATCGCACGATTTACGGCGACGAGACTCTCGTGCCGGAACTGCTGGGGCAGACACTGTTGGAGGGCATGGCTTGCGGCAGGCCGGTCATCTGTACCCGTGTCGCGAGCATGCCTGAGATCGTCGAGGACGGCGTCTGCGGCTTTATCGTGCCGCCCAACGATCCCGCCGCCCTCGCGGAGCGCATCGGATGGTTGCATGACCATCCGGCGGAAGCGGCTGCGATGGGGGCGGCGGCGCGCCGACGCGTACTCAATAAATTCACCTGGCCGAAGGTTGTTCGCCGCTGCCTCGAAATTTATGCCGGTGATCGAGGCTTGTGAGTAAAGACCTCCGAGACCTCGTCCCGTACGGGAAAATCAACCGAACCGCGGTCTGCCGCGTCGGCTTGTACTCTGAGCCGCGTCGATGAGTCCCGCGATCAAGTGGCACATGATAACCGGCGAGTATCCGCCTCAAGCGGGGGGCGTCAGCGACTACTCGTGCGTGGTCGCACGCGGCCTCGCCGCGGCCGGCGATACAGTTCACGTGTACGCGCCGGAAAATGCGGGAATCGAACCCGACGACGATGGCGTCAGAATTCATCGTTTGCCGGGACATTTCGGCGCACGCGCGCTGGCCAAACTGTCGCGCTCGCTCGGACGCAACACGAATCATCGATTGCTCGTCCAGTACGTGCCGCACGCGTTCGGCTTCAAGGCGATGAACCTTCCATTTTGCCTGTGGCTGTATGTTCATACGCGCAGATATGGCGGCGCTGCGGTCATCTTCCATGAGGTCAAACTCGGATTCCGTCCCGGCGATCCGGCGCGCTATCGGCTGCTCGACGCGGTAACGAAATTGATGGCACGCCTGGTTGCGCGATCGGCGGCACAAATCTTTGTCGCCACTCCCGTATGGGAGCCGCTGCTGCGTCCCTACATCGAGGATGGACAACTCATCACCTGGCTGCCAGTGCCGAGTAATATCGCGGTGTCCGGCAATAGCGCACAAATTGCCGCGACCCGGCGTCGCTACGTCTCAGCATGTGGTCCGATCATCGGTCATTTCAGCAGTCATCCGCCGGCAATCGCCGCGATGCTTCGGTCTGTCATCCCGCGCATTCTTGCGGCCAGCTCCGCTTCCACAATGATTCTGATCGGTGCGCATAGCGATACGTTTCGGGATTCGTTGATAAGTGAATATCCTGAACTGGCCACGCGCGTGGTCGCTACGGGCGCGCTCCCGGCCGGTGAATTGTCGATGGCGATAGCGTCGTGCGACGTGATGGCGCAGCCCTATCCCGACGGCGTCACTTCGCGCCGCACAAGTATGATGGCCGCGCTCGAGCACGCGCGCGCGATCGTGACGACGCAGGGCTTGGCTACGGAGCCGCTGTGGCAGCAGAGCGGGGCGGTCGCGCTGGTGCCGGCCGCGGACTCAAGTGCCTTCGCGTCCGCGGTGGGCGAATTGATCGGCGATCACACTCGACGACGTCGTTACGAGACCGCCGCCAAAGCCCTCTACGCAAGTCGCTTCGAATTGTGCCACACGATCGAGGCGCTGCGAGCGTCCGTATGCGCATAGCGATCGTCACCTACAGTGCGCGCGTGGCCGGCGGCGTCGAAAGTTATCTGGACACCGTCATTCCGCTGCTCGAAGCGGCCGGCCACGAAATCGCGCTGCTGTGCGAACACGACGTACCGTCAACTATGCGCCCGATCAGCCGGAGCGCGAATGCGCCCGTCTGGACGATTGCCGAGATCGGTGCTGCGCGTTCGCGTGATTCACTGCGGCGCTGGCGTCCGGATGTGATTTACACGCACGGCCTTTCCGATACCGAATTCGAAGGATGTGCGCCGTCAATAGCGCCGGCGATAGCGTTTGCCCACGACTATCGCGCAACCTGCATCAGTGGAGCCAAAGCGTTCGCATTTCCCGCGGCTACGCCCTGCGCGCGGCGCCTCGGCCGAGGATGCGTGGCGAACTTTTATCCACGCCGATGCGGCGGTCTTAATCCTTTGGCGATGCTCACCGATTTCCGTCGAGCCGCGCGACGGCTCGAACTGTTGCGGGGCTTTCGGGCGGTTCTGACCGCCTCCGAATTTGTTCGCGATGAGTATGTGCGCAACGGCTTGGCGCCCGCTGCGGTCCGCTGCGTCCGTCTCCCGGTGGCCGATCGCGGCGCGGTGCGGCCCGTAGCCCCCGCGAAACCAGCAGGCGGATTGGATGCGGTCCCATTGCGGCTGCTGTTTGCTGGTCGGATGGAACCACTCAAGGGCGGCCAGGTGCTGCTCGAGTCTTTGCCATTGGTATCGTCCGCGCTGTCGCGTCCGCTCGTTTTGACCTTTGCCGGGGACGGCCGTGCGCGCTTCGAATGGGCACGGCGCGCCGACGTGATCATGCAGCGCCATTCGGCACTGCGCGTCGAATTCGCCGGATGGGTCCAGGCGGCGGCACTGACTGCGCTGTTCGATTCGTCCGATCTGTTGGTCGTCCCGAGTCTGTGGCCGGAGCCATTCGGCCTTGTTGGACCGGAAGCCGGAATCCGTGGATTGCCCGCAGCCGCATTCGCAGTCGGCGGCATCCCGGAATGGCTCACCGACGGTGCTAACGGGGCGCTCGCCTGCGGACGCCCACCCGCGCCGGCAGACCTTGCCGATGCGATCGTTCGCTGCCTGCGTAATCCCGCCGACCATGCGCGCTTGCGCCGCGGTGCGTTTGAGTTGGCGCAGCGCTTCAGTCCCGAGCGCCATCTGAATGAACTGATGAATGTGATTCAGGAAATATCAGTGCAATCATCGGCCATCGGCGCGGAAGCGGCCAGTGTCATCGGGACGGCGCGTGCCCTTTAACGTTGATCGGAATATCAGTTTTATCGGTCATTTCTTACCCCGGGGAACCGCTGCGAAAATCATGTCTAAGTTCCTTTTGCGCATATTCGACTACCTACCTCATCGGCTTACCGGCTGGGTTCTTCAAAAGAGAAGCGAAAGTGAAGTGCTGAAGCGGTTGACAGCTCCGTTCGCGGATTCTCTTCGAAACAAGGAAGTTGAAATTGGCAGCGGCGTTGGAAAGGGACTTTTTATCAATGTTGGTGGATCCGCCGCGGCTTACGCCTTGGGAACATTCAAGCCCGACCTTCAGGGTTTTTTGAGTGCCGCTGTCAAAGAAGGCAATATTTTCTACGATATCGGCGCCAATGTCGGTTTCTTTTCGCTCTTGGCAGCGAGGCTAGTCGGTCCTCAAGGTAAAGTCATAAGCTTCGAACCTTTACCGGCTAATCTCCTCACACTTCGTGAAAATGTGCAGCGCAACCGGTTTTGCAACGTGCAGATTCTTCCGTTGGCGCTGGGCGCAGCCAATGACGAACAGATGTTTCAGGTTTCTGAACGTCCCACTTGGGGAAAGCTCAAGGGCGTTGGCTCTGCGACCCCGGACAAATATCTCCGTGACATCAAAGTCATAGTTCGACGTCTCGATGACTTGTTCAGTGAAGGCGCGATTCAACCTCCCGATTTTGTGAAAATCGACGTCGAGGGAGCTGAGGTTGCGGTAGTTGAAGGAGCCAAAGAAACACTATTGCGTTATGGTCCTACGCTGATGATCGAGCTACATGGGACGGGAAACCTGTTGACTCCGATATTCGTCGAGCTTGACTATTGCGCGATTCCATTGAGCGAGAGCTTCGACAATGTCGCAGAGGCTCACTGGAACGCAATGATATTGGCGTTTCCATCTCGGCGCGCTAGCAGCATAACCTCACTGCGAAGGTTTCTGCCGGATTAGGTGCACCGGCTTTTCGTCAGCCGCTTTTAGGCCATGTATTTAACGCTTGTTTACTCAGTAACTATCACGAGTGACGTGTTTAGCCAGTACGTTGCCCGTCCTTTTGAACACAAAATAGAAATGCTCCGACTATCGCTACACTCGCGTGATGTCCTATGGCGGTAAAGAAACGCAGGATATTATCGCTGGGACACTCCTATTGTGTCGCATTGAATCGGAGGCTCCCGACCGAAATGAGCAGAGTCGGTGCGGGAAAATGGGAGGTTACTGTCGCCGCCCCTGCTTTCTTTCGTGGTGATTTGCAGCCCATCAAGACTGAGAGATTCGAAGGGGAGCAGGCAGCACTTGTGTTGTTGCCGGCATACTTCAGTGCTCTGCCGCATATATTCTTCTATGGGCGGCGTCTGCGCGGCCTGCTCGACGATAGTTGGGACATTGTTCATTGTTGGGAAGAGCCCTACATATTAGCGGGCGGGCAAATAGCATATTGGACGCGAAGGCAATCGCGTCTGGTGTTCTGGACCGGTCAGACGCGTGTGAAGAACTATCCGCCACCTTTCGCTCAAGTGGAACGCTATTGCTTCAAGCGATGTGCGGGCTGGTTATCGCGGGGGCAACTAGGTATCGATGCCATGCTCGAACGAGGCCACGGCGATAGACCTTATGCTGCGATTGGTTTGGGGGTTGACCTCGACGTATTCTTCCCCGACAAAAGAGCTGGGCTGACGGTTTTGCGTGAGCTTGGCTGGTCGGAGATAGGTGCGCCAGTAGTCGGATATATTGGGCGGTTTGTGGAGGAGAAGGGACTGGGAACTCTGCTCGCTGCACTCGATCGGGTCTCCACACCTTGGCGCGCAGTGTTCCTGGGGGGCGGTCCCATGCTCGAAGGGATGGAGAGGTGGGCGTCTCGTCATATGGATCGGGTTCGTATTGTAAAGGCCGTGTCCCACGAACGCGTTCCCGCTTACTTGAATGCTTTCGATATGTTGTGTGCGCCGAGTCGTACCGCCGCAAATTGGCGGGAAGTGTTTGGTCGCATGGTCATAGAGGCCTTCGCTTGTGAGGTGCCAGTGCTTGGTAGTGATAGCGGCGAGCTACCAAGTGTGATCGGAGATGCCGGACTGATTGTGCCCGAGGGCGACGTTAACGAGTGGGTTCGAGCGCTGGAGAATCTTCTGGATTCGCCTGAGTTACGCGAGGATCTCGCAAAGCGCGGCCTCGACCGGGTAAAGCAACACTTCACCTGGACCGCTGTAGCGCGTAAGCATCTGGAGTTCTTTGAAAGACTACTCGATCAACCGATTCGCTAAACCAGTGCACCTGAGATTTACCTGCTTCGCGGCCATCTTTCCTCGTGGCATCTGTGTGCTCGCGACCTTCTGCGCATAGGCGCGCATCGGATTACTGGAGGCGAACGAGGCGAGTTGGGCGATTCAAGGCTGCGCGTCGCCATCGTGGCGGATTTCGCCGAAGAGGGATGGCCGAGCATGGACCTGGTTGCCGATTCACTCTTCGATCGGCTGCGCGTCGAACACTCTGAGGTAGTGGATGCGGTGCTGATGCGGCCGCACTTCAAGCGGCGTTTTTCGCGCACTGTGAGCGCAACTACGGAGCGCGATAGTTTCGGCAAGACGGCATTCAATGCGGATCGCCTGCTCAATCGATTCATCGACTATCCGCGGCTGTTGAAGCGCGCGCGCGATGATTTCGATATTTTTCACATTACCGATCACAGTTACGCGCATCTGGTGATTTCTGTCGGGGCGCGTCGAGCGATCGTCACCTGCCATGACCTCGACGCCTTTCGTTCGATCATCGAGCCGCCGCTTACGGCACGGGCTCGGCTGATCAAGCTGATGGCCGCGCGTGAGTTACGCGGGCTTCAAGGCGCGGCCCTGGTCGCATGCGTTAGCGACGCTACGCGCGACGAACTGTTGCACCATCGGCTGGTCGCGCCCGATCGCACAGTAACGATTCCCAATGGGATCGCTCCAATTTTTTCTGCACAGCCCGACCCGCGAGCCGGCCGCGAGACCGAGCGCATGCTCGGTCCGCTGCGCGTCGATGCGCCCGAGCTACTCCATGTCGGCAGTACGATTTCGCGCAAGCGGATCGATGTGCTGCTGCGCGTCTTCGCCGGTATTCGCGAAACCTGTCCGTCGGCTCGGCTGCTGCGAGTGAGCGGGCCATTCACCGCGGACCAAGGTGCGCTGGCCCGCGAACTGGGTGTGGAGGGTGCGACGACAGTGCTGCCCTTCGTCGAACCGGCCATTCTGGCTGCGATCTATCGGCGCGCGGCGTTGGTGCTCATCACCTCGGACCATGAAGGTTTTGGACTTCCGCTGATCGAAGCGATGGCGTGCGGGGCGCCGGTGATGGCGAGCGACCTGGCGGTGCTGCGCGAGGTCGGCGGTGACGCAGCCGAGTTTATCCCGGTCGGCGACGTGCCGGCCTGGGTCTCAACGGCGCTGCGCCTGATCGATGAGCGTGCGAACGATCCTGCCCGCTGGACTGCGCGACGCTCAGATGGGTTTCGCCATGCGGCGAAATTCTCATGGAGCGAAAACGCGCGGCGCTACGTCGAGTTGTATCGGCAGGTCGCCTGAGCCTGACGCGCACGATGGCCGCCCCACTCAGTGAAAGCGGGCGTATTCGATGGCGTTGAGGTGGCGATATCGGTCGCGATCGGTACACGAAAATCGCGCAACGTTCCGGAACGGGAAATTGAAGATTGCGATTTGACGAGGTTCCCGAAATGAAATCATCGATTGCGGATAAAGGCGCCACGGCGCAATTACTTGCGCAGGATCCGCCGGTCGAATCCGCCGCCTCTGGCCCGTTGAGTGTGCTCCATCTCGGCAAGTTCTACCCGCCGTACCGCGGCGGCATCGAGAGCCATCTGCATGCGCTTTGCCGCGAGTTGACCAAGTCGATCACCGTCAACGTAATCGTCGCAAACGAGACGCGCCGTCTGCGCGAAAGCGAAGTCGATGGTGTCAGAGTCAGACGATTACCGCGCCTGTTCAATTTATGGGCGGCGCCGGTCTGTCCGACGATCGTGCGCGAGATTCGCGCCAATGATGCGGACATCGTTCATCTCCATCTACCAAATCCGCTGGCGGCGCTCGCCTATCTTGCGAGCGGGCACAAGGGCCGCCTGGTCATCACCTGGCACAGCGACATCGTGCGCCAAAAGACCATCGCGAAAATGCTGCGCCCGCTCGACGATGCGCTGCTCTCGCGAGCGTCGGCGTTTATCGCGAGCTCGCCCAACTATGTCGATAGCTCACCGATACTTTCGCGCAATCGAGATCGCTGCCGCGTGATTCCCTTCGGCATCGATGCTGACGCGTTCCGTCCGCGCCACGCCGACACTGCCGCAAAAATCCGCAAGCGCTACGGGCCGCGCGTCGTGCTGGCGGTCGGACGGATGGTCTACTACAAGGGCTTCGAATATCTGATTCGTGCGATGGCCGGCGTGCGCGGTCATCTGCTGCTGGTCGGCGAAGGACCGTTGCTGAAGAACCTCGAACGCCAGGCTTTCGACGCCGGCGCGATGGATCGCATCACCTTCCTCGGCCGCGTTTCGCAGGAGGAGATGACCGGCTACTACAACGCGGCTGACGTATTTGTAATGCCCTCGATCTCGCGCAGTGAGGCATTCGGAATCGCGCAGCTCGAAGCGATGGCGTGCGGAAAACCCATCGTCAATACGCGCCTCGAGTCGGGCGTGCCCTTCGTCTCGATCGACGGCGAAACTGGATTCACCGTAGCCCCGGCCGATGCGAACGAACTTGCCGGCGCGATCAATCGACTGCTCGACGATCCCGATCTCCGCGGCAGATTTGGGGCGGCGGCGGCGCGCCGCGCGCGCGAGCATTTCAGGATCGACGCGATGGTCGATCGGACGCTCGAACTATATCGCGAGGTGATCGCCAACGGACGTATCAGTGCCGCTGCAATGCCCTGAACCTCGACTCCGCTTCGCTCGCTCTAGTGCCCTCGGCCCGCCGTTATCATCGCGCATAATTTCTGCGCGATCAGATGACCCGCGGCCGCATGTCCCGCCTCGTTCCAATGACCAAATCCCATCGGCATGTTCTTGAAGCCGTGCAAAAAAACCCGATGCTCCTCGGCGTAGCGCTGTAGCGGCGGCGCCAGGTTCAGCACTGCGAAGCCCTCGCGCTCGCCGAGCGCCGCGATGCGCCGATCGGGATAAAAAAGGTCGCTCACCCCCAGGCGCTTTTGAAACTTCTCCCGCATCGCCGGATTGGGCCAGACCTGGATTCCGGTGTCCTCGGTAGTCGCCAGAAACATCGCGCCGTGACGCACGCTCTCATCGCGAACCGCCGTTATCAACCCCTCCGTCACCCGCCACGCCTCTTGCCATGGACGCTGCGTCGGCGGCGAATAGATGCTGTAATTTATCGCTTGCTCGACCGGGTGTTCCGCCGTCGGACCGCGATGGCCGCCCTTGACGATCTCCCAGGTGTTGCTGAACAGATCGAGCAGCCGCAGATCGCGATAGTCAAAACGCGCCATGCACCAGAGCTTGAAGCTCGGCGAATCGATGAACGGGCCGGTCAGCCGCATGCGGTCGCCGTCGTAAACCCAGAACGGACGGCATTGGTCAGGCTCCAGCACGACAGAGTTGTTGCGCACGTCGTTGCCGAGAAAAACCGCTAGCACCACGATATCCGGCGAGTATGCCCATACCTTGCGCTGCAGCGTGATCAGTTCCTGCCCCGTCCCGTAACCGTCGACGCCGAAGTTCAGCGCCTCGATGCGCTTGCCCTTGAGCCGCGGACATTCCGCGAGTTCGCGCCCGGCCACCGCGGTGAAGGTCTTGTCCTCCGCCACCTGGATCGCCTGGGTGTAAGAGTCGCCGATTACCGCGATCCGCACGACACCGGGTGGTTTCGCCTTGGCATAGTCGGGGCCACGGAAACCGTCATGATTGATCCGTACGTACGACTCGCCCTCGCGCCGGTACCAGCCGTGGGTATCGGAATTCAGGCCCCATCCGCGAAACTGGTCGTAGCAGTAGAAATATGGAAACCAGTGATTCGCGATGCGGATACCGATATCGGCGATTCCCAGCGCGACTGCGAATCCGAATACGATTAGCGCGAAGGTGCCGAGCAGTTTCCTCATCAAGAGCCCTTCAATGCAACTGTTGATGCAACGCCTTAGGTCGTGAATCCGCCGGCACGGGGGAAAACCGCATCGCGATTTTCCCCCGTACCGCGACTACCTTGGTCAACCGCGCCGGCTCGAAAAGTTCGGCGCGGTTGACCAAGGTATGAAATAACTGCGGCCGGCTTCGCAGCCGGCCGCAGTATTATACCGATTCGATTTCGTGTCGCGCCCGCTTACGCCTGCAGCCGGAACGCCGCCGGTTCCGCATGATCGCCGACGCCTGCCCGCGAGACCTGCTGCTCCGCCGCCGGAACCACCTTCTTCAACTCCGGCATCACCTCGCTTGCGAAGAGCCGCAGGCTGCCTTCCGCGAGGTCGTAGGGCATCGCGCCGTAGCTGAAGACGCCGTTGAAGGCCTGCGAGCGCGTGCGCTTGTGCACGTCCATGATCTTCTCGTAACACATTTCGGGCGTGCCCCAGACCTGCAGGCCGAGAAAGAAGTCGGTCATCTTGTCGACGCCGCCGGGCGCGTTGACGTTTTCCTGCATCGCCTTGTAGGCCTCGTAGCCCTTCATTTTCGTCAGATGGTCGCCGACCAGCTCGTAATGGCGGATGACCGATTTCCAGTAGCCGCCGATGTATTTCCGCGCCATCTCCTCGGCGCGATCCCGGTTCTCGTCGCAGTAAGTCCAGCCGCCGACGATCGGCGCAGGCGCCTCGGCGCCGTTCACCTTTTTATAGAGCGCGCCGTAGTCCGCGAGTTCCTTCACCACCATGTCCCACGGCTTCTGCGGGATGATCAGCAGCCCGATGCCGAGCTGCGCCATGATCTGGGACGATTCCGGCGAGACCGCCGCTGCAAACGTCCGTCCCTTGAACGACTTGAACGGAGCCGGCCGCAATGCGCGCCGCGTCTGGTGGATAAACTTGCCGTTATACTCGCACACCCCGGTTTCGAGACCCTCGAGGATCATCTGCGCGGACTCAATGAACAGGTCGCGGCTCGCCTCCTGGTTCACGCCAAAACCCTCGAACTCGACCCGGCCGAGGCCGCGCCCGAGTCCCAGGATGAAGCGGCCATTCGAGTAATGATCGAGCATCACGATCTGCTCGGCCACGCGCATCGGGTTATGCCACGGCAATACCACGACCATCGAACCGAGCTGCACGCGCTCCGTGCGGCCGGCGAAGTAGGTCAGGAACTGCAGCACGTCGGGGCACATGGTGTAGTCGGTGAAATGATGCTCGACGCCCCAGATTGAATCGAAGCCGAGCGGCTCCGCGAGGTCGCCGAGCCTGAGCTCGTTGCGGTAAACGTTGCGGTCAGTGCGTCCGTCGCCCTGTCCCTGGAAAATCACTGCCATTCCGACGTGCATACTTGGTTCTCCTGCGTGCGATTTTGCGAGGCGCGCCCGCATGCTGCCGCGGTGCGCGCTCGATCCGCCCAACTATATCAGCAACTTCCTCCGCTCCGCCACGCAAAGAGCATGATTGGCTCCGGCTATTGATGCGCGCGGCTGCTCAATTCGCCCGGCCTCAATTGGCAACCCACCCGCCCCTTTCGTCATCCTGACCGTGGCGCGCGAGCGTTCAGCACCCGCCTGCACCGTCATCCTGCGCTCCGGCAGCCGTGGCTCTATGCGTTACCGCAGGCTTTGGCCGCTTACCCGAGCAACGCGAGCGTCAATCCATGATGGGGTTTTCACAGGGCGCAGCCCGCATCTTACAAACGGGAAGTCTGAAATCTCCGCGAGGTTTCAGTGTCCGGAAAGAAACCAAAAGTTTTGCGCTTCTCAACTAGACTCGCCACACACTAGCCTTTGGGTTTCCTCGTGGACGATCGCGGAGGGGTGGTTTGCTTCGCAGGTGTGGAACCCGCCTTCGACGAAGGCTTGGCAGGCTGCTCGTCGCTCGCGATCCCGAGCGCGACCGCCGCCTTGTGGGCCGCCTTTTTCGTCGCTTCCTCGGCCTGCTCGACGGTTAGCTCGATATCCTGGGTGACCGCGCCAAAGATGCCGCCACCTCTCAGATTTGAGTCTGCGTCGCCCTTTTTCGAACGCTTGGCCATGCGTCCATAATGCCACAAGCCGTAGTGCGAAGAATACAATCGTGAATGAAGCTATCGCAGACCCGCTTCGCGACTACTTCATTCATTCGATTTGATAGCGTACCCCCAGCTACCTAATTCCACTCGCAATTCGCTCCCTTGAGCGTCATCGTTGCCGGGTCCGTCTCGGCCTCCACCGCCGCAATCACGTGATTGAAGTGCGCGAGCTTGGAATCGTCGGTGTGATAGGTCACGGCGCCGCGATAGCGCGCCTTGTGAGCCTCGCCGGTACGAATCGCGATACCACTGCCTGAGATTTGAACCACCGCACCCGACTTCACGAGCAATACCCCCGTGTACGTCCATGTAGTCGGACGGCTGACATCCCCAGTTGTCTCCACCACGAGGGTGCCGATATGCTGTCCGGGAATCTCACCGCTCCCCTCGCCCGCGAAGTCCACTTCCAGCCGCCGCCGATCGCCACCAACGTTAGTCTGTCTCACCGACATCGCCTTGAGCACGTATTCTCCGAGCACCTTTCCAAGAGCCATAGATTTCTCCTGTTTTGGCCGGCGTGGATGCTAATCCACCGGGTTGTGGGTCCTGCGCGGAGCGGGTCTGATCTGCCTTCTAACCCGATAAGCTAAAATAGATCAAATGCCGTAGCTCGAAATGGCCCGAATAAGGCGACAAATATTAGTAATGTCACCAACGCGAAATACCTCGGACACACGGACCCTCCCGGGCGCGCAAAGTGCCGTCGAAATCAGCATGAGCGGCGCGGTATATCAATGAGACGCGGGAGGCTGCGGCGCGATTCCGGAGCCAGTGCCACCGGATCCCATCGCAGTGCCTGTACTGGCGTTCGGTGCGAGGTTGTTGGCGCCCGCCTGGCGATGCTGGTCCGATTCGTATAGATAGACGCCCGCCGCCACGGCAAGGAATCCGACGACGACTATCGCCCCGGTCCATCCGCGGCGTCGGCGCGGTTCGGCGAATAGCGGTTGATCGAGTCGCGCGGGCGGAATGCTGTCGGCGCGTTGAACTTCGCGCACGAAGCGCATCGCGACATCTTCCTGATCGAGATCGAGGAAGCTGGCGTAGCGGCGCAGGAAGGGGACGAGATAGAGCTGGTCGGAAATCTCCGAGTAATCGTTGGTTTCCATCATGCGCAGGTAATGCGCCGGCAATCGCGTCTCCGCGACCACCTCCGCCGCGGCGAGTCCGCGGCGCTCCCGTGCCGCAATCAGAAATGCGCCCAGACTTTGCTCTGGGTCGCCGGCGGCCGGCGCTTTTTCGCTGGAGCTTTTTTCCGTGACGGCTTTGGCCGCCCCGCCATTGGAACGGCTGGCGCTTGCAGCCGCCGGCGACGACTCTTCCGCCGCCGCCTTGGACTTCGATTCACCGTCCGCGCGTACGACGCTCGACGGTCCAGGTTGAGCCTCCGGCGTCCCCGCCGCTTCCGATTTCTTTTCGTTCACCGGTTTGGATTCCTCGAGTTTCGCTCAACGCTATGTTTCGGACGTCACGGTGATGCCGGACAGGTAAGCCCCGGCGCGCGGCCACGCCCCGGGTTGCAAGCAAGGAAAGCTTTCACCGCAAATAAAAGGTGGCAATGTTTCACGTGAAACATTGCGCAGGCTCGTGGCCTCATCGAACCGGCGCTCGCCGAAATGTGCCCGCGCATCATTGGAGTGTCGCACTAAAGCTATAGGTGACCGTGAGGCAATCCAAGTCCCTGCGATGCGCCATCTTGCGCCTCAGCGCTCGTAGCGCTGCGAATCAACGGGACGCGTGCGCTAGACCGTGACGGTCGCGCTGGTCTCGCGGCGATGGCGAGTCGAGCGCGCGCAAGCGGTTGCAGGTCGGCTTTAACTGGCGCGACGTGTTTGACAGAATGGCACAGCGGACCGCCGGGAATGTTGTTTCTAGCCGCCGGCCCCGTCACAATTGAGTATTCCTGCTGCTTGGGCAGCGACTTCGTGAGCAACTTGAGCAAAACTGCACCGATTCGCGATGCCGTGCCGTCGTCGGGCGGACTCATCTCGATCGTGATTCCGGTTTACAACGAATCGGCAAATCTGCGCGCGCTGTGGACGCGGCTGAATCCGGTCGTGAACGGACTCGGCCGCGCCTGCGAAGTGATCTTCGTCGACGACGGTTCGCGTGATGATTCGCTCGACCTCCTGCGCGGATTCGCAGCCGACGACGCCCGCATACGCGTGGTCGAACTGGCGCGCAACTTCGGACAGCATTCGGCGCTGCTCGCTGGCTTTCGCAATTGCCGCGGCGAGATCGTCGTCACGCTCGACGCCGACCTGCAGAATCCACCTGAGGAAATTCCCAAGCTGATCGACGCGATCGAGGCCGGCAACGATGTCGTCGGCGGATGGCGCGAGGAACGCCAGGATCGCGCCTACCGGCGAATGGCGTCGCGTCTCCAAAACCGGCTGACCTCAGTGATCGTGGGCGTGCCGATGCACGACTACGGGTGCATGCTGCGCGCCTATCGCCGCCATATCATCGATACGGTGGTTGAATGCGATGAGAAGGCGGCTTTTGTGCCGGCGCTGGCAAATACCTTTGCCAAGCGCGTCGCGGAAATTCCGGTCGGCCACGCCGAGCGCACCGGCGGCGAATCAAAATATAATCTGTTCAGCCTCGCCCATCTGAGCCTCAACCTCATCACCGGCTTTTCGCTGCTGCCGATGCGCGTGCTGAGCCTCACCGGTATCGGTATCTTCCTGCTCGACGCGATTTTCGCGGCCGTTCTGCTCGGCCACCGGTTGATCTACGGACCGCAGCAGGAAGGCGCGCTGTGGACGCTGTTCGCGATCCTGTTCTTTTTCGTCGGGCTGATGTTTCTCGCGTTCGGGCTGATCGGTGAATACGTCGGACGAATCTATATCGAGGTGCGCCGGCGGCCGACCTATATCGTGCGCGCGGTGCATGGCGAGAGCGCGGCCGACAATCCTGGCCATCCGCCGCCCCGGTGATGGACGCCAGCGGGACGGTATCGCGGGCCGCAACCGAGGCTCTCCGCGGCGCGCGTTGCGTGCTCTTCGCGTACCACGAGATGGGCCACGCGTGCCTGGAGGCGTTGCTCGCGCTGGGCGCCCCGGTGGTCGCGCTGTTCAGCCATCGCGACGCGCCCGACGAGGAAATCTGGTGGCGGTCATGCGCCGATCTGGCGCGTGCCAATTCGATTCCGATTTATTTTCCCGAAAGGATCGGCGCCGATGAAATCGCTCAGGTTGCGGCACTCCGCCCCGCGATTATTTATTCGTTTTACTATCGAAACCTGCTGCCGGCAAAGTTGATCGCGTTGTCGCCATTGGGCGCGTATAACCTGCACGGTTCGCTGCTGCCGAAATATCGCGGGCGCGCGCCGGTCAATTGGATGCTGGCCAACGGTGAACGCGAGGCCGGCGCCACTCTGCATCACATGGTCGCGCGCGCGGACGCCGGCGATATCGTCGCGCAACGTGCCCTCGAGATATCCGACGACGACACGGCGCTCACGCTCTATCGCAAGATCGTGCCGATCGGCGCCGATTTGATTCGCCGGTACCATCCGCTGATCGCGTCGGGAACGGCGCCGCGCCGCACGCAGGATTTGACGCAGGGCAGCTACTTCGGCCGCCGCCGACCCGAAGATGGCCGCATCGATTGGAACTGGCCGGCGCGGCGCATTTTCAATCTGGTGCGCGCCGTCACGCATCCGTATCCGGGAGCGTTCGGCTTTCTGAACGGACGCAAGGTGTACGTTTGGGTGGCGAAAATCGCCACGGAGACGGGAACGCGCGGGGCCGCTGGGGAAGTCATTGCCGAGCGCGCTGACGATGCAATCGAAGTCGCGGCAGGCGCGGGCAGTGTGATTATCAGCCGCGTACAAATTGAGAATGGCGCAGAGGGAATTCCGCGGGAGATGCTCAAATCGATTCCCGCAGATGACGGATCGGTGGCGCGCGCGGCCACGGCGCGTATGATCAGGTTCGACTAAACGGAGGTCACATGCGGGTTCTGATTACGGGCGGCGCAGGCTTTCTCGGCTCGCACCTGTCCGATACGTTTATCGCGCGCGGCGACGAAGTCTTCGTGCTCGACACCGGCTCCATCGTCAAGGTGCGCCAGCTGCTCAACGAGCCGCGCTTCCATTACATCCACGACTCGATCTTCAACGTGGAACTGATCGACGGGTTGGTCGCGAAGGTCGATTTGATTTACCACTTGGCCGCGGTCGTCGGCGTCGAGTATTACGTCGGCGATCCCTACGAGACGCTCAACGTCAACGTCAACGGCACGCAGAACGTGCTGAAGGCGGCCTATAAATACAACAAGAAGGTCGTTTTCAGTTCGACCTCCGAAGTTTACGGACGCAATCCCAAGGTCCCGTGGAAGGAGGACGACGATCGCGTGCTCGGCGCCACCACCATCGATCGCTGGTGCTACTCGACCTCCAAGGCGGTCGGCGAACATTTCTGCTTCGCTTATCACAAGCTCGGGATGCCGGTGACGGTCGTGCGCTTTTTCAACATTTACGGCCCGCGGCTCGACCGGGTCGATGTTGGGCGCCTCTTCACGATTTTCATGGGGCAGTTGCTGCGCGGCGCCGACTTGACGGTAATCGGTGACGGTTCGCAGACTCGATGCTTCACTTACGTGACCGACGCGGTTGAGGCGACCGTGCAGGCGGGACTGAATCCGAAAGCCGACGGCCAGGCGATCAATATCGGGGTTGACGTGGAAACCTCGGTGCTCGAATTCGCCAAGCTGATGCTCGAGCTCTACGGCCCGACTAAATCGAAAATCAAGTTCGTCTCGCAGGAAGAGGTTTACGGCAAGAGCTACGAGGACATTCCGCGGCGCGTGCCGGACAATACCAAGATGCGCCAGTTGCTCGGAGTCGAGCCCAGGATTTCACTGCGCGAAGGCACCCGCATGTCGATGGAGTGGTTCCGCAAGGAAGCGCAATCGTAGTTTCTGAATCACCGGATCGATGGAAGTAGCGCTCAAAGTTGACGTCGATACGCATCAGGGGCTCGGCGAGGGTGTGCCGCGTCTGATGCGCGCGCTGAATGAAGCCGGCGTCACGGCGACATTTTTCGTGGCGATGGGTCCCGATAACTCCGGTCGTGCGATCGTCCGCGTGCTCAGGAATCCCGGGTTTCTCAAGAAGATGCGGCGGACGCGCGCGGTCGCGATGTACGGTTTGCGGACCGTCTTGTCCGGGACCTTGCTGCCGGCGCGGCCAATCGCGCTCGCCTTTCCCGAGGTGATGCGCGAGCTCGCGCGTTCAGGCTTTGAGGTCGGCGTCCATGGCTACGATCACGTGCTGTGGCAGGATCGCCTCGACGAGATCGGTGATGGCGGAATACGCGGCGAGGTCGAGGAGGCGTTCGAGGCCTTTCGCGCGGTGATGGGTGAAGCGCCGCGATCCTTCGCGGCGCCCGGATGGCGCACCTCAGCGGCGGCGCTCAGGGCGCTCGATACGCTCGCCCTGGATTATCGCAGCGACACGCGCGGCAGCGCCCCTTACCGATGCGCGATCGGTGGCGAGACCTTCGCCACTCCGGAAATTCCGACGACGCTGCCGACGATGGACGAGGTAATGGGCCCGGAACTTGCCGACCGCGCTGCGATCGTGCGTTTCTATCTCGATCGAGTCAGTTCGACGGCGCTTAACGTCCATACGATCCATGCTGAGACCGAAGGCTTGGGCCAGATTGAAATTTTCGTCGCGCTGGTTCGCGCGCTCAAGGAGCGCGGCGCCCGCTTCGTGCGGCTGCGCGAAGTCGCGACTGCGCTCGATCGTACGGCGTTGCCGGTTTGCGAGGTCGTGCGCACGACGCTGCCGGGCCGCGCCGGATGGATCTCGGCACAGGGTCCGGCGCGCGCCGAGGTTGCGTCTGCTGACGCAGCGACCGCGAGACTGTAAGGCCGCCACGTTTTCGTGGTAGGTTCTGCCGAACTTTCATTGAGGAGACGCCAAATGCCCGCAGCGCATCAGATTGCCGACAGTCCACAGGAAATTGGCCTCGATCCTGCCAAGGTCGAGGAACTGTTCAAGCGCGCCGAGCGCGAGGTCACCGAGGGCTTGTTGCCGTCATGCCAGATCGCGATCGCGCGCAACGGCAAGATCGGCGCGATGAAATCCTTCGGCCGCGCGGTTCAGGGTGGTGCGGAGAAGCCGGTGACTGACGACACGCTCTACTGCGTATTCTCATGCACCAAGGCGATTATGTCGTCGGCGACCTGGGTTCTGATCGGGGACGGTAAGCTTCAGATCGGCGAGCGTGCGGCGGATATCGTGCCGGAGTTCGGCAGCAACGGCAAAGAGACAATTACAGTCGAGCAACTTTTGCTACATGTAGGCGGATTTCCGAATGCGCCGTTTCCGCAGGCGGATTGGAACAGCCACGAGAAACGGCTCGAGCGTTTCAAATCGTGGCGGCTGGAATTCCCGGTAGGCCAGCGCTTCGTCTATCATCCGACTTCGGGATTCTGGGTGCTCGCTGAAATTATCGAGCGGCGCACCGGCCAGGACTTTCGCGCTTTCGTGCGCGACCGGATTGCGCGGCCGCTCGGACTACCGGCATTGCGCGTGGGACTGCCGCGCGCGGAACACGCCCGCATCGCCGACCTCGTGTGGGCCGGAAAAAATCTGACGCCCGAGGATTACCAGAAAATGGGCGTGCCGGCGCCGCCCGCGACCGAAGTTACCGAGGACGCGATTCTGGGTTTCAACAGTGCGGTGGTGCGCGAATCCGGCGTGCCGGGCGGCGGTGGTATTATGACCGCGGCCGATTTGGCGCTGTTCTACCAGGGCGTGTTGCACAATCCGCCGGTCGCCGGCGGCAAGCCGATCTGGCAACCGGCCGCGCTGCAAGAGGCCTTGCGCCCGCGCTCGGGCGATTACTTTGATCCAATCTTCAAGTACAAGTGCAATCGCGCGCTCGGCGTTATAGTGGCGGGCGACGACGGCATGGCGAACTATCGCGGCTTCGGCAAAACCAATTCACCACTGGCGTTTGGACACGGCGGGGCGGGCGGTCAAATCGGATGGGGCGATCCGGCGACCGGAATCTCGCTCGGCTACTGCACCAATGGCTTCGACCGCAACGAAATCAGGCAGGGACGGCGCGGCGTCGCGCTTTCGAGCATGGCCGCGGTCTGCGCCGCCTGACGCAGCCCGACCCAGGCGCGGCGCATTGCGAGCGATCGCCTCTACGCCCGGAAAGGGTTTTCGATCACGATCGTGGCCTCGCGGCCGGCGCCGACGCCGACCATCGCGAGCTTGACGCCGCTTAGCTCGCTGATTCGTTCGAGGTAACGTCGTGCGCTCTCGGGCAAGTCCGCGAGGCTGCGCACCTCTGTGATGTCCTCGCTCCAGCCCGGCAATTCCTCGTAAATCGGCTTGACCTTTTCGAGCAGATGACGCCCCGGCGGAATTTCGCTGTAGCGCGTGCCGCGAAGTTCGTAGGCAACGCAGATCTTCACCGGGTCGATACCGGTGAGCACGTCGAGCTTGGTCAGCGCCAGGCCCCACATGCCGTTGAGCCGAGCCGCGTGGCGTGCGAGCACCGCGTCGTACCAACCGATCCGCCGCGGGCGGCCGGTCGCGCTGCCGAACTCGTCGCCCTCGATGCGTAGCGCGTCGCCGAGTTTGCCTTTGATTTCGCTCGGGAACGGTCCGCCACCGACCCGCGTGGTGTACGCCTTGGCGATTCCGAGCACGCAATCGAGCTTGCCCGGCGCCACGCCCGCACCGCCAAAGACCGCGCTCGCGCCGCAATTCGATGAAGTGACGTACGGATAGGTGCCGTGATCGATATCCAGCATCACGCCATGTGCGCCTTCGAACAGGACGCGTCTGCCCGCGCCGATCGCGTCGGCCAGAAGCACCGAGGTGTCGCCGAGGTAGCGCGTCAGCCGCGCGCGCACCTTGCGCATCTGCTCGACGATCTCGGCGCCGTTGACCGGCTTCGCCTTGAGCACTGCCTTGAGGTAGAGATTTTTCTCCCGAATGTTGCGCTCGAGTTTCTCCTTGAAGGTGGCGAAGCTCGAGAGGTCGTCGAAGCGCAGGCCCACGCGCGCCATCTTGTCCTCGTAAGCCGGACCGATGCCGAAGCCGGTGGTGCCGATCGCGTTCTTGCCGAGGCGCGCTTCGCGGGCGCGATCGATCGCGCGATGGTACGGCATCACCATGTGGGCGTCGTAGCTCAGGCGCAGCAGCGCGTCGTCCTCGAGATGATTGCGCCGCTTGAGGCTGTCGATTTCCTCGACCAGTGCGATCGGATCGACCACCGCGCCGTTGCCGATCACGCAGAGCTTGCCCGCATGCAGCGCGCCCGCCGGCACCAGCCGCAGGATGAATTTCTCGCCATTGACGACCAGCGTATGCGCCGCGTTGTTGCCGCCCTGAAAGCGCACGATAACGTCGGCGTCAGCGGCGAGCAGGTCAACGATTTTGCCTTTGCCTTCGTCGCCCCATTGCGAGCCGACCACAGCCACAGTTTTCATTGCGAGTGTCCAGGGCGGACCCGCCGCGCGACGGGCCGCATCAGGCCGCGCGCACGTTGCGCTTCGATGCTCCAGCGGCGGCCGTTCAAAGTTTTATCTGGGTTGCGGCGGTGATCGCCGGAATCGTTTTGAGCTTTTCGAGCAGGGCGGCCGGCACCGGACCGTCGATCTCGAAAAGACTGAGCGCGGTCCCGCCGACGCGGTCGCGTCCGAGTTTGAGGCCCGCGATGTTGACCCCTGCCTCTCCTAGTATGGTGCCGATCGCGCCCACCACGCCGGGTACGTCGCGGTTGTGCAGCATCAGGAAGTAGCCTTCGGGCGCCGCTTCGACGCGATAGCCGTCGATCCGAATCAGCCGCAGCGCCCGATTTCCAAACACCGCGCCGGTGACTTCATGAGTCGTGGTGGACGTGCGCACGGTGATCGTCAGGATGTTGCGATAGTCGGTGGTCTCGCGCGAACGAATCTCGGTGATCTTGATGCCGCGATCGCGCGCGATGTACGGGGCGTTGACGAAGTTTAATTCTTGATCGAGAAACCCGCTCAGCAGCCCCTTGAGCACCGAGGCGATGATGGGCTCCGCGTTGAGGCTTGCGGCCTCGCCGGCAAAGCCCACGGTCACATGGGTCGGCGCCTCGCCGATGAGCTGAGCCGCGAGTCGTCCGAGTTTCTCGCCCAGCGTCAGATGCGGCCCCAGCACCTCGAGTTCCTGCACCGACAGCGCCGGGATATTCACCGCATGACGAATCGTCCCTTCGATCAGGAAGTCGGCGATCTGCTGGGCGATATCCACCGCGACCTGGACCTGTGCCTCGTCGGTCGCGGCGCCCAGATGCGGTACCGCAATCACGTTGGCGTGATGAATCAGCGGATGGTCCGGGGGCGGGGGCTCCTGCACAAAAACGTCGAGCGCCGCGCCCGCCACCTTGCCCGAGTTCAACGCGTCGAGCAGCGCCGACTCATCGACAATTCCACCGCGAGCGCAATTGATGATGCGTACGCCCTTGCGCATCATCGCGAACGCGGCGGGACCGACGATTCCGCGGGTTTCATCGGTCAGCGGCGCGTGCACCGTGATGAAGTCCGATCGCTTGAAAAGCTCGTCGAGACTCACCAACTCGATTCCTGCGCGCGCCGCCGCCTCGGCCGTGAGGATCGGATCGAAGCCGATGACCTTCATCTTGAGGCCCATCGCGCGGTCGGCGACGATGCGCCCGATGTTGCCGAGGCCGATCACGCCGAGCGTCTTGCTGCACATCTCGACGCCCGTGAACTTGCCGCGCTCCCACTTGCCCGCGCGCAGGGCGGCATTCGCCTCCGGTATATGGCGCGCCATCGCCATCATCAGCGAGATCGTGTGCTCGGCCGTGGTAACGCTATTGCCGAGCGGGCTGTTCATCACCACGATACCCCGACGCGTGGCCGCCTCGAGATCGACATTGTCCACGCCAACGCCTGCGCGTCCGATCACTTTGAGGGACGCGGCCGCCTCGATCACTTCGTGCGTCACCTTGGTCGCACTGCGAATCACCAGGGCGTGATACGGCGCGATGATCCCGGCGAGCTCCGCCGGTTGCAGTCCCGTTTTGACGTCGACGCTGATCCGCGGATAGCGCTTGAACACGTCGATTCCCTGGCTGGCCAGGGAATCGCTCAGCAGGACGCGGAAGTTTTCCGCCATGGTGTTTTTCAGATACTCCGCGCGATGCATTCCTGGACCGCGGCTACGCCTGCTCCAATCGCGAAGCGATGGCCTAGCCGCGCCAGTCCGATTTCGAGCGCGCTCACTGCCGCCAGCATATCCAGCGGTCCAAGGTAGCCCATGTGGCCGATGCGCACGAGCTTGCCCTTCAATTGATCCTGTCCGCCCTGCACCGACACGCCGAGATCGTCGCGCATCATGCGCACCAGCTTGGAGCCGTCGAATCCGGCGGGCGTGAGCAATCCGGTCACGCCGGGTGCGGGCGCATCGGGTGCTATCAATTTCAGGCCCAGTGGGATGGCGGCAGCGCGCGTCGCCTCGGCCATCAACCGATGTCGTGCATAGACCCTCGGGAGCGTTTCCGCGTGGATCAATTCGAGCGATTTGGCGAGCCCGAAAATCAGAGACACCGCCGGCGTCCAGGCGGTCAGATGATCGTCACGCTGGGCCTTGAGTTCGCGTGGCAGGTCGAAATAATAGCGCGGCGTGCGAGTTTTGGAGGCGCGCTCGAGCGCGCGAGCCGATAGCGCGATCATCGCCAGCCCCGGTGGAAGCATCAGGGCCTTCTGACTGCCCGTCAGGTAGGCGTCCACACCCCATTCGTCCATCTTCTGCTCTAACACGCCGACCGAAGTGATCCCGTCCACGACCAGCATCACGTCGCGCCCGCGAGTCAGTGCGCCGATTTCAGCTATCGGATGTAGCGCGCAGGTCGAGGTTTCACTCGCTTGCACGAACAGCGCACGCGCCTGCGGATGCGCGCGAAGCGCGTCCTCGATCTGTTCGGGACGCACCGCACGGCCCCATTCGACCATTACCTCATGCCCGACCATCGCGTTCGCCGCGAGCAGCTTGCCCCAGCGCTCGCCGAACTTGCCGCCGTTGACGTAAATCGCATGGTCCCCAGGGGCCAGCACATTGGTCACCGCGGCTTCCATCGCACCGGTCCCGCTCGACGCCAGTAGAATGACTTCCTGGTGCGTGCCGAACAGCGGCTGCATCAGCCCCCGCGCGTGATCGAGTATGGCGCTGAACTCGGGCGTCCGATGATGAATAATCGGGCGCGCCATTTCCAGCAGGACTTCCGGCGGAACCGACACCGGTCCGGGAGTGAAGAGGTATTTCTTTAAAGCTGGCACTATTTTTCAGAAAAATTGTAACTGATTCGTGGGGCCGAGGTGATCGCGGTCTTCCACGCAGGCGGAAATTCGTGTCCAATCCAAAAAAAAGCCCGGTGTCCGCATCCGCGGAACGCCAGACCCCAATGCGGTGTTATTGCGAGCCCGCCAGCCCCGTCCCTGTAAATTGGATAACGGAGCGACCACTGAGTGTCAAGGTGACCCCCCTGCGCCGGCGGGTGGATGTGGACGAAGGCGACCGGACTCCGCACCGCCCGATGGTGAATTTCGTTCGGCGTGCGTTGAATGCAATCGCGCACCCATGCTTAAAGTGTGCTACCGCCATGGCTATCGAATACGAAGTGCGCGACGGCGCGTTGGTCTGGATCAAGAATCCGGTCACCGGCGTTATCTCCTACGTAGTGGACGTGCGCGGCAAGAGTTTCGCCTTCACGCTGGGTGGGCGCGAGGAACTCAATCCCGACCCCCCGCCGCTCGACGAAAAGACGCTGGCGAACGCGATTCGGTCCTGTCCGTTTTGTCCCGGCAACGAGGCGCAGGCGCCGTCCGAACTGATGCGCGTGACGCCGGCCGAAATTCCCGGCTGGACCGGGGCGGGCAAAAGCGAGGGCGCGAGCTGGGCCATCCGCGTCTTCAACAACCTCTTCCCGCGCATCCCGGAGCAACTGACCGGCGGGCGCAACGAGTCCTACGTGGTGGTCGAGGACCCGCGGCATTTTCTCGACCATCCGCGTTCGGTCAACGACCTGACCTTCACCGGCGCGCTCGGCGAGGAACATTTCTTTCATCTGATCATGACCGACGTGCGCCTGATGCGGCACGTCTTCCGCAATTCGGCCGTCCATTCGGTGGTGATTCGCAAAAACCAGGGACGCGAGTCGGGCGCCTCCCAGCCGCATCCGCATCAGCAGATGATCGGATCGCCCGCGCCGCTGCCGGTCGTCGAGGCCGAGATGGCCGCCGAAGATCGCCATCCGGGTCTCTGGAACGAACTGATCGAACTGGTAGATCGCCTCGGCCTGATTATCGAACGGGCGGACGGAGTGGTGAGCTACTCGAGCCCGATCGGCGCCTTCCCGCGCAGCTACGACGTCGTGATGCCGGAGTATCGCGGTCTGCTCACCGATCTTTCACCCGACGAATTGCGTCCGTTCGCGCGTTCCATCTACCGCATCCTGCGAATTCTCGGGCCGCTGCCGCTCGATTACGAAATTCATCAGGGGGCGGGACTGCCGCTCCACGCGCATCTCAACGGACGGCTGTATCCATACTCCAACGTCGCGGGCACGCTGAATCTGCCGAGCGTCCTGCCGCAAAACGTCGCGGCATTGCGCAAGGCGCTCGCCCGCAGCACTTAGGCGCCCCGTGCTATTCGGCTTGCCACACCGGCTTGCGCTTCTCCAAGAACGCGCGGATACCTTCCTTCGCGTCCTTGCTCGACCGCACCATCCGCGCCATCTCGACGATGTCCTCGTGCCACGCGTCGTTCGATTCATCGAGCGACCGCCGCATGCTCCGCTTCATCGTGCGCAGCGAAAGCGGGGCGTTGCTGGCGACCTTCTCCGCCCACGCGATCGCCGCCTCGTCGAGCTTCGCTGCCGGTACCACCTCGTGAACCATGCCCATCTGCAGCGCGCGCTGCGCGTCAACCGGCTCCGCGGTATAGAGAATCTGCGAGGTATTGGCGGCGCCGATAATCTCGATCAGCTTGCGAATAAAGTTGTATGGGACGACCAGGCCGACGCGCGCGACCGTCATTCCCATGCGCAGGTCGTCGGCGGCGACGCGCAAATCGCAATGCAACGCCAGCTCGCACCCGCCGGCCAAGGCGGCGCCCTGCACCGCCGCGACCACCGGCACCGGCAGATGTTCGAGCCGCTTGAAGATCCGCTCGAGGCTCACCGGATTATGACCGCCTTCGAGCCGCTCGGCCTCGGCCAGATCGATCCCCGAGCAGAAAGCGCGGCCGTTGCCGCGCAGGATCACGGCGCGGATACCCTTGTCGTCCTCGACCGACGCGACCGCCGCATCGAGCGCTTTCAGCATCGGTTCGTTGAGCGAATTGCGTTTCTCGGGGCGATTGAGCGTGAACGTCGCATAACTGCCGTGACGCTCTACCTTGAATAATTCATCGGCCATCTCAGGAACTCCTTGCACATGACAATTCGATTTTGTGGGCGAGCATCGCACGCCCCGCACGGATGCTTCAAGCGGCATTCGCCCGCAAAACTTTAAGCTTCAGGACTTCCCTTTTGCATGTGGGCTGCGCTCGCGATGCTCGACGGCATGGGGTGCTCGACGGCATGGAATGCCGCTATTCGCCTTTCCAGACCGGCTTGCGTTTTTCCAGAAACGCGCGCACGCCTTCCTTCGCGTCGTTGCTGGTGCGGACCGTGTTGCCCAGTTCATCGATATCCTTGTGATCGATTTCGAACGCCTTGCTCATCACGCGCTGGATGCTGACCTTCATCGCGCGCACCGAGAGCGGCGCGTTGCCCGCGATCTTTGCCGCCCACACGTCGGCTGCCTGAACCAGTTGATCGTCCGGCACGACCTTGTGCAGCAATCCGATTTCGCGCGCACGCGCAGCGTCGAGCGGGTCGGCGAGGTACATGATTTCGGCGGTATTGGCCGGCCCGACAGTCTCGATAAAGCGGCGAAAGATCGGGAAGGTCGGCAGGTAGCCGATTCGCGCCGGCGTCATCCCGAGGCGCGCGCCCTGCGCCGCGATTCTCAAGTCGCAGGTGAGCGCGAGCACCAGCCCGCCGGTGAGAGTGTCGCCCTGCACGGCCGCGATCGTCGGTACCGGCAGCTTCTGCAACCGCGTGAAGATCCGCTCGGGCGCGGGGGCGCCGGCGGAACCGATTTGGCCGATCTCGCGAAGATCGATTCCCGAGCAGAAGGCGCGCCCCTCGCCGCGCAGGACTACCGCACGGACGTCGGGTGATTTTTCGATGGTCGCAAGCTCGGCGTCCAGCGCCTCGAACAGCACCTGGTTGAGCGCATTGCGCTTTTCCGGGCGGTTGAGAATCAGCGTTACGTAATTTGGATGACGTTCGACCTTGAGTACGTCGTCGGCCATGGCAACCTCGCGCTTTCAGTTCGGGATTTTCCCGACAATCGCACGCCCGCGCCGCCCGCATCAAGCGAAGGTGCTAGGGCATCTTTTCTTTGATGGAATCGAAGATCATCTCGATAGACTCAACGGTCGCTTTGCCTCCTGTTGCGATGAAGTCGCGGTACTCTGATCTTGACTTCAGTTTCTCGACATTGGGACCTCGGACAATGAAGCGCCAGAGCAATTCAAACTCAAGATGGTTTCGGAGAATTGAGTTACGAACGAAATACTCTATGTTCTTCCTGTAATCCGCATGCCATTTGAGCGCGAGTCGGGTGGGGCTATCCCACTTTTTGCTCACCTCGATGATCTGAACTTGCTTCTTTCCGAAATCGAGCGCTAGAAAATCCGGGCACGCATTCCATGGCTCGCCGGACGAAGAATGCGTGACGTTGACTTGAGGTAATACTGCGCAGCCTTCAATGGCCGTTAAGTAAAACTCGATGACTTGCTCATAGAAATCCATACTTCCCCGTTTGGGCGCGGCGATCGCTACACAACAATGTTCAAGAGCTTATCGGGAACGTAGATGAAATCCTTTGGCGCCCTACCGTCAAGATTCTTGACTATGGTTCCGCTACTGAGAGCCAATGCGGTGTTCGCCTCCTTGCCCATACCCGCCGGGACCTGCAAACGATCGCGGACCTTGCCGTTGATCTGCACCACCACCGTAACGGTCTCGTCGCGCGTCAATTCGGCGTCGAATTTCGGCCACGATTCCAGATGGATCGAAGCGCGATGCCCCAGTTCGCGCCAGAACTCCTCACCGACGAACGGCGCCATCGGCGCCAGCAGCAGAACGTAGGTCTCGATCGCGAAGCGGCCGAGTTCCTCCGGAGTGAGCTTCGCGATGTAGTTGAGCTGGTCCATCAACGTTGCGAGCGCGGTGTTGTAGCGCATCCGCTCCATGTGGTCGGTGAGCGTGCGAATCGTCTTGTGCGAGCGCTTGACCGTCTCGGCGCTCGGCTTCCCCACCGGGCATCCCGCTTCGACGTAGCGCCGCACCACGCCCCATACCCGCTGGAGGTAGCGCGCGGTGCCGAAGACCCCTTCCTCGTTCCAGTTGGTCGCTTCCTCGAAGGGCCCCATGAAGAGTTCCCACAGCCGCAGCGCGTCGGCGCCGTACTTCTCCACCATCGCGTCGGGCGTGACGACGTTGCCCTTGCTCTTGGACATCTTCTGGCCGTCGCCCGCCCAGATCATCCCCTGGTTGCGCAGCACCGGGAATGGTTCCTTGAACGCGATCAGCCCCGCGTCGAACATCACCTTGGTCCACATCCGCGCGTACAGCAGATGCATCACGGCGTGTTCGGCGCCGCCGACGTAGAGGTCAACCGGCAGCCAGTAATCGCCCGCGCGCTGCTCGAACGGGGCGTCATTGAAATGAGGTGAGGCGAAGCGCAGAAAATACCACGACGAGCACGCGAAGCCGTCGAGCGTATCGGTCTCGCGCGCGGCCGGCCCGCCGCATTTCGGACAGGTCGTGTTGACGAATTCGGGCACGTTGGCGAGCGGCGATCGTCCGGTCCCGGAAGGCTGATAGTCCCTCATATCGGGCAGGACCACCGGCAGTTGATCGTCGGGCACGGGCACGATCCCGTCCTTCGCGCAGTATAGGATCGGAATCGGGCAGCCCCAGTAGCGCTGCCGCGAAATCAGCCAGTCGCGCATCCGGTAGCTGACCGTCGCGCGGCCGTTTCCATGCTCCTCGGCGTACTTGCAGACGGCGCGGATCGCGTCGTCGGTCTTCATACCGTTGAGAAAGCCCGAGTTGATCGCGACGCCGCGATCCGTGAACGCGCGATCCGCAGGCGCCGTGCTGCCGTCGGCAGGCGCGGTCACGACCGGAATCTCGAGTCCATATTTTTTCGCGAAGGCGAAGTCGCGATCGTCCTCGCCGGGCGCCGCCATGATCGCGCCGGTGCCATAGCCCATCAGCACGTAGTCGGCGATCCAGATCGGGATTTCCTTGTTGCTGAACAGGTTGCGTGCGTATGCGCCGGTGAAGACGCCGGTCTTTTCCTTGACCGTCGAGAGCCGCTCGATATCGCTCTGGCGGCGCGCCTGCGTCACGTATTCATCGACCGCGGCGCGTTGCCCCTCCGCCGTGATCTCGGCGACCAGCGGATGTTCGGGGGCGAGCACCATGAACGATACGCCGAAGACGGTGTCCGGGCGCGTCGTGAAAAATCGAACTTCCTTGCCCGCGTGGCCGTTGACCGGGAATGCGAGCTCAGCGCCTTCCGACCGGCCGATCCAGTTGCGCTGCATCAGCTTGATCGGCTCGGGCCAATCGATGCCCTCGAGGTCTTCGAGCAACCGGTCGGCATATGCCGTTATCTTGAAGTACCACTGCTCAAGGTCCTTCTTGGTGACCGGCGTCTCCGTATGGCGCCAGCAACAGCCGTTGACGACTTGCTCATTGGCGAGAATGGTCCGGCATTTTTCACACCACCATTGCGAGCCCATCGCCCGGTAGGCCAGCCCGCGCTTGTGCAGCAGCAGGAAAAACCATTGCGTCCAGCGGTAGTACTCGGGCGACGACGAATTGATCTCGCGCGTCCAGTCGTAGGCGCATCCCGATAACTTCAACTGTCGCTTGAAGTTTGCCGCATAGCGCGGCACGGTCTCCTTGGGATGCAGTCCCTTGAGCAGGGCGTCGTTCTCAGCCGGCAGCCCGAAGGCGTCCCAGCCCATCGCGTGCAGGACGTTGAAACCCGCCATCCGCTTGTAGCGCCCGATGACGTCGCACGGCACGTAGTTGTGCAGATGGCCGACGGAGAGGCCGTCGCCGGAGGGGTAGGGGAACATCTCGAGGCCGTAGAACTTCGGGCGCCCGGGCTCCTCGCGCGTCAGGTAGAGGTTGCTGCGCTCCCAGTCGTCGCGCCATTTTGGCTCGATCTTTTTCGGATCGTAACGTTCGTCCATTCTTTTCTTTTTTCAGTGCCTGACGCTCGCGATGCTCGGGTTGACGGCCAAGTCAGGCGGGCGTACTCCGGCGGATGAGTCTAGCGTGCCGATGCGCACCGCTCCAATCCCGCGGCGGCTCCAATGTCGCAACCAACGCGCGTCTCTGGCACCTCTCCTGGTCCAAGGAGAGGTCGGCGCACGCGAACGCAGTGAGTATGGCGCCGGGAGAGGTCAGAACCGTGCGTTACGCTAGCCCCAGGATGCGGCGGGCATCGGTGGGCGTCGCGACTTCGCGGCCGACCTGCCGCGCCATCAGCGCGACGCGTTCGACCAGCTCACTGTTGCGCGGCGTGCCGAGTTCCGCATACGGATAGTCGCCCAGTCCGATCGCGATATGGCCGCCCCGTTCGATCGCCGCGCCGACCAGCGGGAACAGATTCCCGCCCGCGCACATCACGCTCCATTCGATGCGCGGACTCTCGGGGATAAAATCGATCATGCTTTCGAGGCCGCGCACGGTTCCCGGATTGCCCGCGAAGAGACCCCCCTCGGTCAGCACGATCTCGGAGTAAATCGGCGGCTCGAACAGGCCGGCCTCGATGAACGCCGTGGTGACGCGGATCGCGCTGACGTTCCACAGCACCGCGACCGGCCGCACGCCCGCCTCGCGAATCGTGCGCGCGAAATACTGCAGCGTATTGGTGGTGTTCATATACACAACGTCGTCGCTCACGAAGCGATGCGCGCGCTGGTCGAACACGTCAACATTGCTGGTGCCCATGTCGATCGGCGCGAAGTCGGGCTTGGTCGCCGGGTCCTTCGCCATCTCGACGATATGGCTCATGCGCGCCTCCGGCGAGGGCAGCGTCCAGGCGCCGAGCGTCGGCATTATCAGGAGGTCGCTCTTGTCGCGAATACGCCGCGCTGTGTCGGCATAGACTTCCGCTTTCGCGGACGGCGCCCCGGTCTTCGGGTCGCGCGCATGGTAATGCACGATCGACGCGCCCGCCCGCCAGCATTGCAGCGCCTCTTCGCAAATTTCCGCGGGACTGAAGGGCACGTGGGCGTTGCGATTGCGCGAGGCGTACTCATTGATGCGCACCTCGATGATGACTTTTTCCATCGTGATTCCCCCGGCATGGCTATTTGGCGCTGACTCACGTCAGCCTTTGCGGCAAATCGTGAGTCCGTCGGAAACCGGCAGCATTACCATATCGATGCGGTCGTCGGTTGCAAGGAAATCGTTGAGCGTGCGAATCGCCCGCGTGTCATCGGTCTGAATCTTCGGATCGATTACGGCGCCATTCCACAGCACGTTGTCGATCAGGATCAGGCCCCCCGCGCGCATCCGCTTGAGCACTTCTTCGTAGTAATTGCGGTAGTTGGTCTTGTCGGCGTCGATAAATGCGAAGTCAATTTCTTCGCCCATCGGCAATGCTTGCAGCGTTTCGATCGCGGGCGCGATTTTCAGCGTGATTTTGTCCGCGAGTCCCGCCTTGGCCCAGTACCTCCGCGCGATCGCGGTCCACTCTTCGCTCACGTCGCAGCACAGCAGGCGTCCGTCCGGCGGCAACGCTCGTGCGACACAGATCGCGCTGTAGCCGGTGAAGGTGCCGACCTCGACCGCAAAGCGCGCGCCGATCGCGCGCGCCAGGATATTCATGAAAGTTCCCTGCTCGGGTGCTATCTGCATCCTGCTGATGCCGCCGAGCTTGCGTGCGGTCTCGGCCGCGAGTTCCTGCAGCAGCGCGTCGCCGTTGTGCCCGTGAGCGACAACGTAGTCGTAAAGTTTCGCGTCGAGTCGAACGAATTTTCCGTCGGCCATAATAGCTCTCAGGTTAGTCGCCTCGACCCGCCGATTCCAAACCTGCCGGCCGCCTCGCGACCGTCAGATGCCGAGTGCTGCAAGTTCGCGGCGCATGCGCTCCGGATGGGTCGCGTCCCAATAGACGCGGCCGCAGCCATCGCACACGGCGAATTTCTCGTGGCTGGCGTAAACGAACAGCGGCACCCGCAGCAGCAGCGCCTCGCGCGCGACTTCGTGCAGCATCGCGTTGCAACGTGAGCATCGGGTAAAGGCGAAGCGTTGCGGGTCGAACGGATAGCGCGCCATCACCTCGCGAATCTGATCGCGAAACCGATGGTTTTCGATGTAGAGCACGTCTTCTGCCGTGCGCAGGCGCTTGTCACGCGTGAGCATCCGGCGACCCTGATCGCGCGCGACGGCCAGCATCTCGGCGGCGCTCGGCAGGGACTCGCAGAGCACGTCGGCGCCCATCAGCCGGAGCCATCGTGCCAGCCGGATCAGAGTGCGGTCCGCGGCGAATTTCGGCGGCTCATCCATTTCCTCCATTGCTGCGAGCGAAGTGTCATTGTCGCAGCCGGCTTCAGAAGTTTGCAAGCATCGATTCGATCGCGTCAGCGAGTTCGACCTCGAACCCACCGAAAAAATGGTCGGCGCCCTCGACCATCCGGAGCTGCGCATGCGATCCCAATTGCTTATGTAACGCTTCAAGTTGAGGTACCGGACAGTACATGTCGCCGGTGCCCGCCGCTAGCATGACAGGTCCGCCGAAATTGCTTAGCGCCCGCGCGTCGGCCATCTTGAGCGGCAGCGCCACCAGCACCAATCCGCCGAGGTTATTGATCTTCGTCGCCGCCACCACCGCGGCGATGGAGCCGAAGGAATAGCCCGCCAGCATTGCGCCGTCGCGCTCAATACCGGACTGGCTCGTCAGGAACGCGATCGCCGCAGCAGCGTCTTCGGCCTCGCCCGCGCCGCCACCATGCTCGCCTTCGCTCTCCCCGACGCCGCGAAAATTGAAGCGCAGCGTCGCCCATTCCTTCTTCCACATCGCCGCCAGCACCGCCTCGACGACGTTGTTGTACATCGAGCCGCCGTATAGTGGATGCGGATGGCATACGACCGCGCCTCGCACCGGCTTGAGTCCCTCCGGCTTGGCCAGCAGCCCTTCAAGCGTTAGCGCGCCCGAGGGAAAGGTGACGTGCTGCTCTTTCATCGGCTCCGATCCTCGCAAACTAAAGTGTGGCTTTATTTTTTTAGCGCGCAGCCGGCGTGCTTGCTAGTGCGATAACGATGGCGACGACTCCGCCGCCGCGGTCGGCGCGTTCAGGGTGGCGCGCCAGATCGCGTAAAAGGGATCGTCGCGGTTGCTCTTGGCGAGTTCGATAATCTGCACGATCGTCCGCTTGAGGTCGTCCTGATTGAGATGTTGGAGCGCGGCGAAGTTGTCGAGGTCGTGGAAGTACAGCAGATAGTTCAGCAGCACTGCGTTGTTGAGCTCTTCGCGATCGAGGTCGAATCGCTGAAGGCCTGAAAGAGTCGGCTTGAGCTTCGCGTAATCCTGATTGATCCCCGCGAAGATCGGCCCTCGGCGCTCGAGAATTTCCTCCTCCGGCAGGCCGTTCTGATAGAGGCGCAGCAAGCGCGCCTCCTCCTGCAGCAGGAATCCGGCAAACCTCATATCGCTTTCGTACACCCCGCGCGCGGCGATCGCGTCGGCGGAGTTCGCGCCCTCGGTTTCGGTGAAGAAATCGACCGCACCGCGGCTGCCCACGTAAGTCGCCGCGGATTCGTCGAACATGACGTTGCCGGCGAGAAAGTACGTCCGGTGGAACAACTCGTGGATGATCACCCCGGCCAGTTCAATGCGATTGAGCTTGAGCAGGTTCGACAGTAGCGGATCGTTGAAAAAACCCAGGCTCGAAAACGCGACCGCCGCGCGCACGTGAGTGTCGAAGCCCCGCGCTTCGAGTTCGGCCGCGGCGGCGTTGGCGTCGTCGTGGCTGAAGTAGCCGCGATACGGCACCGCGCCGACGATCGGAAACCACCAGGTGTGAGGCGTCAGCGACGTGCGCGGAGCAGCCATCTCGATCCACACGACCGCGCCCGAATCGACCTGTGAGACCGTCTTGTAGGCGCCGCCGACGTTCAGCCCGAGGCGATCGGCGGCGAATTTGCGCACGGCCAGTACGGTTTCGAGCTTGGCCCGCGTATCCGCCGCGAGCTCGGGCCGTGCCAGCACGTCGCTGATCGGCTTGCGACGCCACAGCAGGCGACCTTCCTCATAGGCCGCGCGAGTGAGGTAGCCGATATCGCATCCGCCGAGCAGCGTAGCGGTCGCGATTGCCAGCGTGAACAGCCGCAGCGGCATTCGCCGCAATCGGCGCGCAAGCCTGCGCAGGTGCACCATCGCGTCGTCGAGAGCGATCAGTCCACCGCCTCGCGAGTGGTGTCGGAGGCGGTCGCGTACTGAAGTTCGAACAACCGCCGGTACAGTCCCGGCCGCTTAAGCAGTTCCTCATGCGTGCCGCTTTCGCGCAGTACGCCGTTGCTCAAAACCAGGATGCGGTCCGCGCGTTCGATCGTGGACAGCCGATGCGCGATCACCAGCGCGGTGCGGCCCGTCAGCAGTTGGTCCAGCGCAATCTGAATCAGCCGCTCGGTTTCGCTGTCCACGCTTGAAGTCGCTTCGTCCATCACCAGGATGCGCGGGTCGTACGCCAGCGCCCGCGCGAACGACAGCAACTGGCGCTGCCCGCTCGAGAGATTGGCGCCGCGCTCGCGAATCTCCTCATGTACGCCGTTGGGCATCCGCTCGACAAAGCGCATCGCCTGCGATCGCGTGAGTGCCTCGGTGAGTTCGCGCTCGCTCAGGTCGGTACGGCCCAGCCGCACGTTTTCCGCGATGTCGCCGGCGAACAGAAAGACATCCTGTTGAACCAGCCCGATCGTGCGGCGCAGCTCGGTCAGGTCCCATTCGCGCACATCGATGCCGTCGATCAGGATCCGGCCCGAAGTGACGTCGTAAAAGCGGTTGAGCAGCTTGATAATCGTGGTCTTGCCCGAGCCGGTCGGCCCCACGATCGCGATCTTCTGCCCCGCCTCGACGCTGAAGCTCAGGTCGCGCAGCACCGGCTCGCCCTTGCGGTACTCGAAGCTCACGCGGTCGAACGTGATCGATCCGCGTCCGCCCGCCGCGCGCTTGGGCTGTTCGGGACTCGCGATGGTCGCCGGCGTTTCCATCAACGCTTCGAGCCGCTCGACCGCCGCCAGCGCCGATTGCAGCGTCGTGTACTTCGATGACACATCGCGCAGCGGCGTGAAGAACATCTGCGCGTACTGCATGAACGCGACCAGCGTGCCGAGGCCGACCAGGTGATGGATTACTTCGCCGCCGCCGATCCACAGGATGATCGCCACGGTGAAGGCGCTCAGCGCCTCGACCGACGAGAATTGCCCGGCATCGTACACGTTGGCGATTCGCTGCGAGTCGCGGCTTTTGCTGTTAAGTTCGTCGAATTCGCGGAAACTTTCGCGCTCGCGCGTGAAGAGTTGAATGATCGCCATCCCGCTGAGCGATTCCGAGAGATAGGCGTTGAGCGCCGCAAAGCGTTCGCGGATATCGCGAAAGACCGCGCGCGATCGCACACGGAAATAATTGATGATCAGCAGCAGCGGCGGCAGCGCGCAGAGCGACCACAGCGCCAGGTGCGCATTGAACGCGAACATGATCGCGATGATGCCGGCCAGGGTCAGCAGATCGACGAACAGCGTCAGCGATCCCGCACTGAACATCTCGTTGATGGCGTCGATGTCGGTGGTCATCCGGCTCACCAGGCGCCCGACCGGTGTGCGGTCGAAAAACGACATCGGCAGCCGCTCGACATGCCTGAACAGCGCCAGCCGCAAGTCCGACAGGCTGTACTGCGAGACCATCATGGTCAGATAGAACTGGCCGTAAAACGTGGCGAACTCGCCCAGCAACAGCACTATGTAGAGACCGCCCATCACGATCAGACCGTGGCCGTGCGAGAGTTTGATCGTCGATGCGAGCCAGGCCGGCGGGCCCGAGCGCCGCGCCGCGAGGAAGATATCGATCGTGAGCTTGATGACGTACGGCTGCAGCAACGCGAAGATCGAGTTCAGCGGCATCAGCACCACCGACAGCCAGAACAGCCCCCGGTAGGGCCGGATGTAGCCCCACACCCACCGGAGCAGGCGGCTGTCGTAAGGCCGCTCGATTTGTTCTTCGGCTTCAATTCGCATCGTAATCAGTCGCTCGCGCCGTCATCCTCGCTATCCCGCACGCTCCTCAGTAACCCGCCAGCTCTTCCTCGAGCAATTGCCGGCGGAAGAGTTCCGCGTATATGCCCCGGCGCGCCATCAATTCCTCGTGAGTGCCGCGCTCGGCGATCTCACCGTCGTCCAACACCACGATGTGATCGGCGTCGCGCACGGTTGACGCGCGATGCGCGACGACGATCGTCGTGCGGTCCTTGACGTTTTCATCGAGGCTGCGCAGTACCGCCTTTTCGGTTTCGGTATCGACGCTGGAAAGTGCGTCGTCGAGGACGACCACCGCGGGATCGTAAACCAGCAGCCGGGCGATCGTTACGCGCTGCTTCTGACCGCCCGACAGCGACATGCCGCGTTCGCCGACCACCGTCTCGAGTCCGTGCGGCATCACGGCGATGTCGCCTTCGAGGCCCGCGGTCCGCGCCGCCGCTTCGATCCCGGAAAGCGAAGCGTCCACGCGCCCAAACGCGATGTTGCGCGCGATCGTGTCCGAAAACAGGATCGGCTCCTGCGGCACCATGCCGACCGTCTTGCGCAATGCCTTCAGCGGCACTTCGCGAATGTCGCGGCCGTCGAGCAGGATGCGTCCGGCGGTCGGCTCCATCAGGCGCGCCAGCAGTTTCACCATGGTCGATTTGCCGGCGCCGGTGCGCCCGACAATCGCGAGCTTGCCGCCCGCCGGCACCGTCACGTCGATATCTTTGAGCGCCCACCGCTGGGCACCGTCCAGGACGCCGGGCGCGCCATTTACTCCGGGGGTTCCGTTGGCGATCGCGCTCGTGGCGTTGGCATCGTTGCCGTTCGTTCCATTCCCGTTGGCGAAGTAGCTGAACGACACGTGATCCCAATGCACCAAACCGGCAACCTGCAGGCGGGTCTCTTCGCCCTCGATCGAAGCCGTCGGAGTCGCCGCGAAAATCTCCTCGAGCCGCTTCATCGACGCGCGGCCGCGCTGGTATATCGACAGCGTCCAGCCGAGCGATACCGTCGGCCACGCGAGCTGCCCGAGGAAACCCATGAAGGCCACGATGTCGCCGATCGAGATCAGCTTGGCCCGCACCAGCATCCCCCCGTATATCAATACGATCATCACCGAGGTGCCGACGACGCCCTTGATTATCGGCATCAACGCGCCGCGCACGCGCGCGAGCGCGAGTCCCTGCTCGTTATATTCTTCGTTGACCGCGCGAAATCGCTCGGCCTCGCGATTCTCCAGCGTGTAGGCCTTGACTACGTGGATGCCCGAGAGGCTTTCCTGGGCCTTGGACCCGATCGCGGCCAGACCCTCCTGCACGCCGAGACTGCGCGCCATCAAGGTGCGCGTGAGCCAGCGCATTACAATGAAGAGGAACACGTACGGGATCATCGCGGCCGCCGACAGGCGCGGGCTGAGCGAGATCATCACCGCCAGCGAGAAGAAGAAGGTGACCGGCACGCTGGTGAAGCTCAGCACGCCCATCCCGATCATCATGCGGACCGCCCCGAGGTCGTTGATCATTCGCGACATCAGATCGCCGGTCTTGAGCCGCTGATAGAATACCTGGTCGAGGCCGCACAGGTGAGCGAAGAGGTCGTTGCGCAGGTCGTATTCGATATCGCGTCCGCAATTGAAAATGACGAAGCGCGAGAACCAGCGCGCGACGCCCATCGCGAGCGCCGCCGCGATCATCCACTTGGTCAGGTAAACCAGGCGCGCGTACTCGCCCCGGTTGATCGCATTGATCGCCTCGCCGCTGAGGCGTGGGATTATCGTCAGCAGTATCGCCGTGGCGATCGTGCAGAGAATGCCGAAAGCGTATCGGTGCCGGTAGCGGCGGACGTAGGTATAAAGGCGTGCCATATCGCCGCACCTACGTTATCAAACACGCCCTGGAAAATCGCCACCGCACGCGGGCTCGCGATGTGCGTCGCAAAAGACGCCCGCCATCAGCGCGGGTGCAACGTCTTCAGGCGCCGCTCATAGGCTTTCGCGTATTTCAGGAACACGTAGAATGCCGCCGTCATCGCCGCGTAGAGTCCGCGGCCGCCGTCGAGGAAGCCGCCGCGCACGATGTAGAAATTGAAGAAGCGCCACACCGCGTGCGTGAACATTTGCACGGCGGCGAACGCCGACGGTTCCATCTCCGCCGCGCCGCGTGTACTGAAGCGGTTGATCGTGGCGACGTGGTCGGCGATGTCGCGATAGCTGAAGTGCAGAATCGGCGATGCCAGCCGCTCGACCCGTCCGTTCACGATCACCTTGTCGTGCGGATCGACGCCGCCGAGGTGTCCGCGATCGCGCCGAAAAAGCCGCACCGGCCGATCGCGGTAAATTGGGCGCGTGTAGTAATGCCCGAGGTGGTAGAGCACGCGTTGAATCCGGTAGCCGTCGGCTGCGCCCGGCGCGCTAATCGTCCTGACGATCTCGCCGCCGAGATCGTGCGTCGCTTGCTCGTCGGCGTCGAGCAGCAGAACCCACTCGCTCGTCGCGTGATCGAGCGCGATCTGTTTCTGGCGAACGTAATCTGTGAACGGCTGATCGAAAACCTTCGCACCGAGGCCCTTGGCGATTTCGACGGTGCGGTCGGTCGAATTTGAATCGACTACGATCAGCTCGTCGCAAAACCACGCGCTGGCGAGGCATTGGCCGATCAGTTCCTGTTCGTCGCGCGTGATTACGATCAGCGAGATGGTCGGGCGCGCTCCCATGGCTAAGGCACCGAACCCGCAATGATAGCGATGATATGAACGTTACAGACGATTTCGGCGTTATCGAGGATCACGCGCGCCATCGGTTAATGAACGTGGGTTTCGTCGCTGCGGCTCGAGAGGTGGGCGATCACGTTCGCCGCGACCGACCGAAAGGCGTCGCTCACCGGATGCTCCGGATGCGCCGCCACCAGCGGATTTGCGCTGTCCCCGCCCTCGCGCAATTCGCGTGTGATCGGCACTTCGCCGAGGAACGGCACGCCGAGCGAGGTCGCCAGCCGCGCGCCCCCGCCGTGCGCGAAAATCTCGTGGCGGCTGCCGCACTTGCGGCACAGATGGTAGCTCATGTTCTCGATCACCCCGAGCACCGGCACCTTGACCTCGTCGAACATTGCGACGCCGCGCCTCACGTCGAGCAGCGCAATCTCCTGCGGCGTCGTCACGATCACACCGCCGTCGAGCGCCACGCGCTGCGTGATCGTAAGCTGCGCGTCGCCGGTCCCCGGCGGCAGATCGATCACCAGGCAATCGAGATCGCCCCATTCGACGTTGAACAGGAACTCGCTTTCGAGCTTCGTCACCATCGGGCCGCGCCAGATGACCGGGGTCTCGTCGTTGATGAACAGCGCCATTGAAACGTAGCGGATGCCGTAGCGCTCCAGCGGCACGATCCGGCGATCCTTCGTCACCGCGACCTGCCCCTGCGCGCCGACCATCATCGCGACGCTCGGCCCATACACGTCCGCGTCCATCAGCCCGATCCGCCAGCCCAGCTTGCTCATCGCGAGCGCCAGATTCACCGCGACCGTCGATTTGCCGACGCCGCCCTTGCCGCTCGCGACGGCGACGATATGCCGCACGCCGGGAATCGAACGCTTCTGCCCTGCGCCCGCCACCTGCTTGGGCGCAGGCGCTTGCTCGATTTCGATCTTGACCGCGACCTTACCCGCTATCGCGACGACCGCCTTTTCAATTTCCGCCGTGATCGCCTCGACCACCTCGGGTTTCGCCGACGGCGCCGTCAGGATCACCGTGATGCCCGCCTGTGCCACCTCGATATCCTTGATCATGCCGAAGGAGACGATATCGCGGCTGAAGCCCGGGTATTTGATCTTCTTGAGTTCGGTAAGAATTTCCTGCGGAGTTGGCATTCGCCTCTTTCATTCGCTACGCATCAATCGCGTCGCCGATTCCATTCTTGCATTCCATTTCCGTTCGTTGTGGCGCGCGCTTCACGCTCATCCGGGTCGCGCCATTATTTTGCGGGCGCCAGCCTTTTGCGGACGCAATCAATTCACGAGATGGTATCATTCCGCCGTGACCGGCAAAACGACATCCTCACCGGCCTTCACGCGCCGCGCCTTCGTCTCCGACATCATGACGTGGCAATACGAAAAGCCCGACCGCTTCGCGCTCCATCTCGCGCACGACCGCGAGTTCATCCCGTGGATGGCCGCGCGCGGCATCAACGCGTTTTCCTACATCCGCCACGAACGCGACAGCCGTCTCAAGATCGATGAGTTGCTCCCGCTGCTGAATGAGCATGGCATCGCCTCCGAATACGGCGGCCACGTGCTGCCGCTGCTGCTGCCGCGCGATCGCTTCGCCGCGAATCCGGAGTTCTTTCCGGTGGGCGCCGCCGGCCAGCGCAATCCGCGCGGCAATCTCTGCGTCGCGAACGACGCCGCCATCGCGCTCGTGCGCGATGGTGCGCTCCGCTACATGCGCGAGAATCCCGAATGCTCATTGCTGCACGTCTGGGGTGCCGACGTGCGGGACGGAGCGTGGTGCCGCTGCGGCGATTGTGCGCCGCTCTCGCCGCAACGCCAGTACATGGCGGTCGTCAACGCGATCGCGGCGGCCTTGGCCGAAGGGTCCGCTGCGGCGACGCCGGTCGTCTATCTCGCTTATCACGATACGCTTGACCCGGTCCCCGAACTCGATCCGCGGCCCACCGTCTCCTTCGAATGGGCCCCGCGCGAGCGCTGCTACAGCCATGCCATCGACGACCCGGCCTGCACCGTCAATCCGCGCTACTTCGATTCGCTCAAACGCTACATCGATCTGTTCGACGGCCGCGGCCACGTCTTCGAGTATTACGCCGACGCGATCCTCTTCGGCGGCCTCGGCTTCGCGACGCCCGCGATTATCGCGCGCGATCTGCGCGCCTACCGCGCGCTCGGCATCACCAGCGTTTCGTGCCTGACCTTCGGCGCGTTCAGCGTGCTCGCTTACCCGGTGAATCTCGAAGCCTTTGCGCGCGCCACCCAATCGCCCGATTTCGATCCCGACGCGACGCTCGCCGACGTTGCCGCGCAGCGTCATCCGCGATGCGCGCCGGCGATGACCGCTGCGTACCGCGCCATCGCGCGCGCCTCTTCGCTCATCCTCGAAGGCGGTGGCGAAGTGATGCGCCCGTCCTTGAATTCGCCCGCGCCCTCCGCGCGCATCCGCGAACTTCGCGCGGCGCGCGATATTCTGGACGACGCCCGCGCCGCCGCCGATATGGTGCTCGACGATGCGCGCGACGATCTGACGCCGGCCGAACGCGCCATTTGGCAATATGGCCGGGAAGTTGTACAGGGAATTGCCGATTATATCGAGGCCGCGGGACTTGCCGGCGATGAACGCCGCCGGGCCGGCGAAGCCGCTGTCGGCCGCATCGGCGACGCGATTACCCATGTGCGCGGAATCGACCTTGCGCTCAAAGGCACGTGGGGCGCTTACGATCTCGAGTCGGTGCGCGACATCTGGCTGAGCGCCTTGCGCCGCCGCTTCGGCGATCTACAGAGGTGACCGCGCCGCCGGTGAGCCTTCCCTCAAACACCCCTTCCTTTTCCGGGAAAGGGCCGGGCGTTAGGTCTCTGCGCCGCGCAACGAGGATGCGAATGGAAAACGCTGACGGTTATCAACTCTCACCCGAATTAATCGCACTGCGCGACAACGTCCGGCGCATCATTAAGGATGAGGTCATCCCGGCCGAGGCGCGCGTCGATCCCGATGCGGCCGAAATCGAGGATGACGACTACTGGCGCATCGCGCGCAAGGTCCAGGCTGCCGGCATGTGGTGCATGGGCTCGCCCACGCAATACGGCGGCGGCGGCCTCAGCCTCTTCGAGATGTGCGTGCTGATGGAGGAGATGTGCCAGCATCGCGGCGGTCTCTACAATCCCGGCGCGGGCGTGTTCGGACGCACGCCGCCGCCGGTCATCTGGGGCGGCACCGAGGAGCAGATTCAAAAATACGCGGTGCAGACGCTCAAAAACGCCACCTACACTTTCTTCGCGATCACTGAACCTTCCGGCGGCTCCGATCCCGCCGGTGCCATCCAGTGCCGCGCCGTTCGCGATGGTGACCATTACGTCCTCAACGGCCAAAAGATCTTCATCTCGCATGCTCACGAAGCCGAATGGGGCGTGGTCTTCACGCGCACCGATCCGGGCGCCGGACGCGCCGGCATCACCACCTTCATCGTCGAGAAAGGCACGCCCGGCTTCAGCGCGAAACCCTTCAAGACCTTGCGCACTGCCGCCCTGCCCAACGTCGTTCATTTCGACGACTGCCGCATCCCGGTCGCACAGCGCCTGGGCCCCGAGGGCGGCGGCCTCAACCTCTGCATGGATCTGTTGACGGGCCTGCGCTTCCCCTATTCCGCGTGCAACGTCGGCGTCGCGGTCGCGGCGCTGCGGATGGCGATCGATTATTCCAAGCAGCGCAAGACCTTCGGCGAAATGCTCTCGCGCCGGCAGGCTATCCAATGGATGCTCGCCGATTCCGAGGTCGAGATTCGCGCCGCCCGCTGGCTCACCTGGGACGGCGCCTGGAAGTCGGGCCGCAAGGAGGACGCGCGCATGGAGGCCTCCGTCGCCAAGCTCTATTCGAGCGAAGTCCTTGGCCGCGTGATCGATCGCGCCGTCCAGATTCACGGCGGCTACGGCGTCAGCAAGGAGTTCCCGCTCGAACGATGGTATCGCGAGGCGCGTATCCGGCGCATCGGTGAGGGCCCCTCCGAGGTCCATCGCATGGTCATCGCGCGCAATCTGCTGCGATGAGGTTTCCGCGCCGACTTCATGCACCCGCATTTCAAGAGTGAGATTATCTGCCGATGAGTCTGCCCCTTGATGGAATTCGCGTTATCGACCTCGGCCAGATCTTCGCCGTGCCTTACTGCACGCTGCAACTCGCCTATCTCGGCGCCGAGGTCATCAAAATCGAACCGCCCGGCGAGGGCGAGCATCTGCGCCGCCCCAATTCGTCGCCCGGCGGCGTCAACTACTCCTTTCTGATGTTAAATCCAAATAAAAAGTCGGTGACGCTCAATTTGAAGCATGCCGCCGGCCGCGACCTTTTCTTGCAGCTGCTCGACACCGCCGACATCCTGACCGAGAACTACTCCACCGGCGCGATGGAGGCGCTCGGCCTCGGCTACGGGACCTTACGCCAGCGTTTTCCGCGACTGATTTACGCTTCGGGCAAGGGCTACGGCTCCGATGGACCATGGGCACGGCTCGGTGCGATGGACAGTACACTCCAGGCCGCATGCGGCCTCATGAGCGTCAGTGGTTGGCCCGACCGGCCCGGCACGCGCACGCCGGCCACCTTCATCGACATGGCCACCGGCAGCCATCTCGTCAGCGCGATTCTCGCGGCACTCATCCAGCGCGGGCGCACCGGCCGCGGCCAGCTCGTCGAAGTCTCGATGCTCGACGTCTGCCTGCCCTCGATGACCGGCCTGATTGCCAACGAGCTCGAAGGCGTGCCCACCGGCCGCCTCGGCAATCGCCATCGCAACGCCTGCCCCTCCAACATCTATCCGTGCCTCGATGGCGACATCATGATCTTCTGCCTCACCGAGTCGCACTGGCGCTCGCTCGCAAAGTTGATGCTCCGCGACGATTTGCTCGAATCGCCGCGCTACAAAAGTCACGCGAGCCGCTATGCCATCGTCGGCGAGGTCGATGGCTTCGTCGCCGAATGGACGCGCCATCAGCGCCCCGACGAACTGGTCGCAACGTTCATCGATCACCGCATCCCCTGCGCCCCCGTGCGTTCGGTGGCCGAGGTCATCGCCGACCCCCAAAATGCGCGGCGCCGGATGTTACTCGATAGCCAATCGCCGGCGCGCGGCAAGATCAAGGTGATGGGCACGCCGCTCAAATTCTCCGATACCGACGACGGCGAGCGTCCCCTCGCGCCGCCGCCCGCGCTGGGTGAGCATACCGCCCAAGTGCTCGCGACCGTCGGCGTCGATGCGGCCGAACTCGCGCGGCTCCGTGAGCGCGGAATCGTCTGACCGCGCAGTCCGTCGAACGCGCGCGCCAGCCGCCGATCTTTGCGCGCCCGTTGCGAATCCGCCCGTTGAATTTTCGCCGCTGAAATTCCGGATGCACGAAAAGTAGAGATATTGTTCTTTCGGGCACAATAACTACCTCTCCCATCCGCGCAGTCGGTCAGCACCGGGCGACGTCCGCTATAACCTGTTGCTTAGGCGATCGATCGTCGCGGGCGAGGACTCGCCATTGTGGCGCAAAATCCTGCCCGCGCTCCTTCAGCCGCGATCGCTGGGGGTTAATCTTCTCGATCGGACTTGTCTGACCGGAGCATTGAGATATGCGCGTGCAAAGACGGGTGCGGGACGCGGTGCCGCGAGAGTTCGTGGAAATCGGACCCGAGATCGCCGAGCGGATGCCGTTGGCCGAGGAACCCTCTGCCGCCACCGTCGCTACCTATGTTCTCACGCGCGGCTCCAGCCGTGCCTGGGAGGCGATCAACGCTCATCTGGCCGGCGGGCGCGGCGCGCTCTTCTGGATTGCGGGACCGGCCGGCGCCGGTAAGACCCATTTTCTGAACTACGTCCTGGCGCTCAGTGCTCGCGCCGGATCGCTCAGCGCGGAGACTGCGCGTTACCTCACGCAAACGCTGGAAATCGTTGGCGACGTATCGGCCGCGGAAATCCAACGACGCATTCTCGATCTGATTGGCGCGGCGCTCGCCGGCGAAAATCAGACGCCCGCATTGTGGCGTCAGATGCGTGGCGCCGAAGCTCTTTCCATCGCACTCGATAGCGCTCACCGTCAGGGCGTCAACGGCATTACGCTCGCGCTCGACCTCGGTCTCGGCGAATCCCGGGGCGGGAATGAGATGCTTGCGATGCTCGCCCAGGTCGCGCGCGACTGCAAAAACCTGCGGCTCATTGTGCTGGCCGCCGGACGCGGGGCGGCGCCGCAGTCCGCGCTGGTATTCGACGTCACTCCGCAACCCGGCGAGGAGATTCCGGTCGCCGTCGGCCGCGCCCGCCGGCTCGACGATTCAGCCTTGCGCAAGGTCGAAGGACTCTATCGCGACCTCGACGACGGCGCGTGGGACACGCGCGCGATCTATCCGTTGCATCCGGTCGCGGCTGGCACCTTGCAGTCGCTGCGCGCGCCCGACGAGGGCATCGCCGTGCTGGCCACGGCGGTGCGTGAAGTGATCGAGCCCTGGTATGCCGATCGCGACTTCAACCGGCTGATCGTTCCCGCCGCCCTGATGCGATCGGCGGTCGTGCGCCGGGCCGTCAATGCGCGCCTCGGCGAGGCCGGACGCGCCGCACTCAAAATCGCGACCGCCGCCGCCGCAGCCATCGCAACTGACGAACCCGCGCGTGAGATTACCCACCCGCTGGTCGATACGCTCGTGCTCAATCATCTAAGTGCGCCCGCGGTTGCGCTCCCGCTCGATCAGATTCGCGCGCGCCTGGGCCTTGCCGATGGCAGCGGCAATGGCGTTCCGGTTTTGCAGGAATCGCTCGCGGTTCTCGCCGCGCGCTCGCGCGGTGTCATCGTTTACGACGCGCAGGCATACACCGCCGCGTTCAATCCGCGCGGCGCTGGTGCGCCCGAGGTCGCCGCCTTCAATGCCGCGTTGGCGCTCGCGCGTTGCTTCGACTCGACCTTGACCGCGGCGCAAGACCTGCCCGAACTCACGACCACGCTGAAGCGGCTCGCCGATGCCATGGCCACTGCGCTCGAAGACGCCTGCCGCAATCGCGACACGCTCGACGTCGCGATGGGCGAGGGCAACGCGAAACTCTCACCGGTGCAGCAACAGGCGATCGCCGGCTTCATCGATCTGGCTGAAACTGGCCCGCAGGCACTCGTCGAAGTGGGCGCCAATCAGATTTCCCGCGACGCCGCGCTGGCGGCCGTCGCCGCCTATGATGCGCTCGCCCGCGTCGCCGGCGCCGTCCCGCGTCTGGGTCTCATGCATGACTACCTGGACGCGACGAATCTGCTCTTTCTTCACAACCACGATGCCGATGACGACCGCGCTGTGTCCGCGCTGGCAACCAAATGTCAGGTGCTGGCCCCCTCCCTCAAGCTCGCTGCGCTCGTGAACGGAGGCCGCAAACTCGAAGACCTTGAGACGGTCTTCCAGCAATTCAAGTGGAGTTACGTTCAGCACTATCGCACCGCCCATGAACAGCGGCGGCTCGACCTCGAACGGCTCGCGCCAATCGCCGCCGACGCCCGCCGCTATCTGGAGGCCCTCCGCCGCCTTAACGCGATCGCCGCTCTGGGCGCGCCCGTCGGCGCGGAGCTCGCCGGCGAACTGATCGCCCTCGAGCGCCGCCTTTCGCCGTGCGACCTTGCTGGCGCGCTCGCGCCCGAAGTCATTCCGGTCTGTGCGCGTTGCGGATTCCGTTTGGGTACGACCTCTCCCCGCGATGAATTGCTCGATCTCTTCGACCGCGCGCGACGTGCGCTCGAGCTCAAGCTCGCCGCGCTCTCGCAGCACGCGATCGCTCGGCTAATCCGCCAGCACGACCTCAATCATCGTCTCGAAGGCTTTCTCAAAATTATTCAGGCGGCGCAGACCGACGCCCTCGTCCGCGTGCTCGATGATCGGCTCGCCGGCTACCTCGGACGCCTGCTCGACGAGAATCTCGCTGCCGACATCGACGGCGCGAGCACGGTGGCTGGCCATCCGATCGCACAGCATCGACGCGCGCCGGCCGCGCGCGGTAGCAAACGGTCTAGCGGGAAGCTTCAGTGAGGGGGTGCTTGCGCGGTTGCCCCGGAGGAAACGCGCTGGCCTTGCGCACGCGCGCCTTTATATTCATCCGATCGAGCAGCCGGAAGATGTTGTTGCGCACCGCCTCGAGTCCCCACAGCAGGCACAGGCCCAGCGCTACGCCGGCGCCGTGCAGGACGTAAAGTAAGAAACCCAACGTCGAGAGCGGTTCGACAACGAGCGGTTTTTCGACAATCGGAGCGTCGGTCGGATGCGCGTGTTCTTCATTCATTGGCAATTAATAGAATAAGTGGACCAACGCCTGACCGCAAGGGTTCGGCGCGACCCGGAAATTCGCACTGCGGGGTGGCTTGCCCCGCCGCGTCATCCTGAACGAAGGCTGCCCCCCTTCCGTCATTCTTGTATGTGGATTCTGATCGTAGCAAGAAGGAGGAGCAAGACGAGGCGGGAGACCGATGTCATTCAAGGCCGGTAGAGGCCGTCGCTCAGCAAGGATCCCCGCCTCGTGTAAAAGG
>Ga0187888_1000154_pt1 | contig 72171 bp, 64 predicted proteins | sample June2016WEW_7_40_FD_132987 | JGI IMG/M metagenome (GOLD analysis project Ga0187888, IMG submission 132987) | Peatland microbial communities from SPRUCE experiment site at the Marcell Experimental Forest, Minnesota, USA - June2016WEW_7_40 | ecosystem: Environmental > Terrestrial > Soil > Wetlands...
ATGGAAATCACACCCTACAATAGTCATGAAGGCTTCTCCTGACCCGGATGCTCTTGTTCCTCAAACAATGAACATACAGGTCGCTAGAAGCCTTCGTCCTTATCCAATCAATTTCACGACAATTAAAGACGGCAAGCTCTCTGGAAACTGGCAGGTGGCCCATTCAAGCGCTGCAGTTGCGCTTCCACCCCACTACGCGAAAAGCGCGCGTAGCGGGGGCCCCGGCTTGAATGGGGCAGTTTCGCAACAAGCAACTACCCCACACAAGCAAGGAAGCTTGTGTGGGGCACCCTCTGGATCATTATTGTCGATAACCGCTCTAGATTTTGAGCGCCGCTCCAGTGTCGGCGCTGGTGACGTGTTCGGCGTAGCGCGCCAGCCATCCACGCTTGACCTTGGGCTCGAAGGGAGGAAGTGCAGCGAGCCGTTTCTGAATCTCAGCATCACTGACTTTCAATTCGAGCTTGCGGGTCTTGGCGTTGATGTAAATGCGATCGCCTGGACGAATCGCCGCGATTGGGCCGCGAGCCGCGGCTTCCGGCGCGACGTGGCAAACACAGAGCCCACGCGTGCCGCCGGAGAAGCGGCCGTCGGTGATTAGTGCGCAACGGATACCGGCGCCCACGATCGCCGCCGTCGGCGAGAGCATTTCCTGCATGCCCGGTCCGCCCCGCGGCCCCTCGTAGCGAATCACCACCACGTCTCCGTCTTTCACCTGGCCGTTGAGGATGCCCTGCAAGGCGTCCTCTTGCGACTCGAAAATGCGAGCTGTGCCCTCGTACTCCATCATGTCGGCACCGACGCCGGCCACCTTGACGACAGCACCCTTCGGGGCCAGGTTGCCGAACAGGATCGCGAGGCCGCCGGTCTGGGTAAAGGCATTTTCGGCGGTACGGATGACATCGCCGTCGGCATCGGGAGCACAGGCAACCGCATCGCCCAGCTCACCAGTGACGGTTGGAACATCGAGCTTCAGGTCGCGCACGCCGTGGCGATTGAGTTCCTTGAGAATGGCGGGAATGCCACCGTGCTGGTGCACGTGCTCGACGTGAACTTCGGGACGGCTGGGCGAGATCTTGCAGATATGGGGCGTGTTCTGTGAGATCTCATTGATCCGGTTGAGGTCGAACTTGATATCCGCCTCATGCGCCAGTGCGAGCGTGTGCAGAATGGTGTTGGTCGAGCCGCCCATGCCGACGTCGAGGACAAAGGCGTTCACCAGCGCCTGCTCGGTGATAATGTCGAGCGGACGGAGATTGTTATCGAGGCACCGCTTGAGCGCGTGCGCCGCTTTCTTCGTCAACGCGAGGCGCTCGGGGTTCGGTTCGGTCTTGCGTTTGGTGCCATCGGTCCAGCGCTCGGCCGGAATGGTGCCGTTGCCGGGCAAAGCCACGCCCAGCACCTCGCCGAGGCAGTTCATGGAATTGGCGGTGAACATGCCGGCGCAGCTTCCACAGCCGGGACAGGCGGTTTCGGCCAGCGAGCGCAACTCGCCGTCCGTCATTTTGCCCACACTGTGTTTGCCGACAGCTTCAAACACCGTGATCAGGTCGGTGTTGCCGGGACCGGCGAGCATGGGCCCGCCGCTCAGGTAAACGGCGGGGATATTGATGCGGACCATGGCGTTGTACATCGCCGGGACAATCTTGTCGCAATTGGCGATGCCGATCCACGCGTCGCATGGGTGAGCGCCGATGATGGTTTCGATCTGGTCGGCGATCAATTCACGCGAAGCGAGGGAATACTTCATGCCAAAGTGGCCCATGGCAATTCCGTCGCAGACCGCGCCGCCAACGTTGCAATACCAGACGTTGAAACCAAGAGCTTTCAGTTCGTCGCGGACAATAGCGCCGATCTTGTCCAGGTGCGCGTGACCCGGAATCTGGTTGGTATAGGAGTTGATGACTGTGACAAACGGCTTCTTCAGATCGTCGAGTGAGCTGATAACGCCCTCGGCGATCATGAGAGAAGCCGCCGGCAGCATATGGGCGCCTTCGGCGACAATACGGCTGCCCCGTTTGCGGATGTTCTCGATTCCTGGATTCATGGCGCTCATATTCTACTAGAGTAGCGGGGTGGCGGGGAGTTCTGGTTGACCTTAAGCCGGGGAATTAACTAAAAGATAAACCTTAGAGCCAGGGGCTTAATGGCGGCCAAGACCGGGCATGAGCGGCTGAACACAATAAATAAATGAGAGCAAACGTGCAGAACACAGCCAGAGCTATCTTGACACGTGCGGACTGGCGATGTGAGATACGGGTGGAACGCGGGACTCCACTTGGTCTGGACAGAGATCGACACGGCAACTTTCCGTGCGTCGAGCGCAGGTTCATGTATCCTTACAGGCGACGAAAGCAACGACCCCGCACAAATCACATACTTATTCCGGATATTGACAAGTAAATCTGATACTGACTGGTTACGGAGGTTTCTCACTATGAAGAGCGTCGTGGGCCATTTCCGGTTGTTTCTCAAAGCGTGCGCGTGCGGTCTCGCGCTGGTTATTTTGACATGCCTTCTCGCAACTGGCCAAAGCGGCCAGACCCCGCCCACTTATCGAGTCGATCCTGCCTGGCCCAAGGAACTTCCCAACAATTGGATTATCGGGCAGGTTGGCGGACTTGCCGTGGACAGCCACAACAACATCTGGGTGCTGCACAGGCCGCGCTCATGCACGCCAGACGAGCTGGGCGCAGTTCAGACACCGCAACGTTCCATGTGCTGCTTCCCTGCGCCCCCAGTTTTGGAGTTCGACCAAAGCGGCAAGCTTTTGCAGGCCTGGGGAGGCCCAGCGGCGGCGAAGGACTGGCCGGGCAACGAACACGGTATCCGCGTGGACAGTGCGGGTAATGTCTGGCTGGGCGGCAACGGCGACAATGACAGGCACATCCTCAAGTTCACGAACGATGGGCGCTTTTTGATGGAGATCGGTCATCCCTCGGCCGAGCCCGAGAACAACCAGGACACCAGCATGCTGGGCCGGCCCGCGGGCATTGAGTTTGACGAGGCGGCGCATGAGGTCTATATCGCTGACGGCTACCTCAACAAGCGCATTGTGGTGTACGACATGGAAACCGGGAAATTCAAACGGGGATGGGGCGGGTACGGCATGCCGTTGAGCGAAATCGACAACACGTATCCCGTGCCGGCGTATAAGCCCGCCGATCCGCACGATAAGCAGTTCCGCAATCCGACACACTGCGTGCATCTCAGCAACGACGGTCTGGTTTACGTGTGCGATCGCACCAATGACCGCGTCCAGATCTTCCAAAAAGACGGACACTTCGTCAAAGAGTTTTATCTTCGTCCCGAAACACTAGGGAGTGGTTCGGATTGGGACATGACTCTCTCCACCGATAAAGCTCAGACTTATCTTTTGATCGCTGACGGAACCAATAACGTCATCTGGACAGTGCGCCGCAGCGATGGTGCTGTCGTTGGCACAACCGGGCACAACGGGCGCAATGCCGGCCAGTTCCACTGGGTGCACCAGATTGCTTCCGACTCGCAGGGGAATCTTTACACGGGCGAGGTGGACACCAGCAAACGCGTGCAGAAGTTTGTGTTGGTGAAATAAGCGTTGCCAGTGCGAATTGTCACGGGAGCCGGAGCAGGCTCCCGTGAACTTTGAATCGCGCCGGACGATGCACGCGGCGCGACTCAGCTTCTCACATATACCTGCGCTGTGAGTAGGTTCGATTCCGGTTTTTCGACAATGCTCGCCTAGAGAGTTTTGTTGGTGGATAATTCTGCTCTGTGAACATTCAACTGAATCAACTTGAAGTCAGGGTGCTGGGATCACTGATGGAAAAGGAGATCACCACGCCGGACTACTATCCGCTTTCATTGAACGCGCTGCTAAACGCCTGTAATCAGAAGTCAAATCGAGATCCGGTGATGGATGCGGACGAAAGCGCCGTGCGGGAGGCGCTCTATTCGCTTGGCGAAAAGGGGCTGGCAGGTCCGGTCAGCAGCGCCGAAAGCCGCGTGGCAAAGTACGAGCACAGGATGCAGGAGGTCTTTAATTTCACGCGGCGTGAATCGGCAATCATCTGTGTGTTGTTGCTGAGAGGCCCGCAAACACCGGGCGAACTACGCGGCCGGGCGGAACGGGCTTTCCGCTTTGATGACCTTGCCGACGTACAATCCACGCTGCAGCGACTGGTGCAGCGTGATCCTCCACTGGCAAAGATGCTGGCCAGACAACCTGGCACCAAGGAAGCACGTTACGTACACTTGCTGGCGGGCGACGCGGAGGCGTGGGAGACACCGCAGCCGTCAGCGGCCGCCGGCAGCGGCATGTTAGCCGGAAGCGAGCAGATCTCAATGCTGGAAGAAGCGGTGGCGCGGTTGGAGCAGGAGGTCTCGGCACTGAAGAAGGAGTTCGCCGACTTTCGAAAGCAGTTCGAAGAGGATTGACGTTAGAGAGAATCTGGAAGGCAGAAGTTCACTGCTGCCGGGCGGCTATTCAGGGCGAACGCCGGAAAGCTAGTCGGGCAAAGATTGCCGGGGAAAGCAAGATGGAAGGATTAAGGCAGAAGATCGGCGTGCCTCTCGCCATCATTCTGAGTGCAGCGATCTGGTTCATGACCACTCCCGCGGGGTTGTCGCTCGAAGGCAAGAAGTCGCTGTCGTTGTTCGCGGGTATTTTTGTTCTCTATTTAACGGAGGCAATTTCCTCTGCCCGTCAGCAGCCTGCTGATCGTGCCGGCAGCGGTGCTGATGGGAATCGTCAACGTCAAAGGCGCGCTCGATGGCTTTGCTTCGTCGTCGGTATATTTGATTGTAGGTGCTTTCATTCTTGCCGTGGCCATGGTCAGAACCAGGCTGGCGGAAAGGATAACCTATCTTGTCCTGCTCAGAACCGGTTCCTCGCCGACCAGAATCACCCTGGGTGTGGCCATCGCCAACACGGTGCTGGCTTTTCTGGTGCCTTCTGCCACCGCGCGTACGGCGTTGCTGCTGCCCATGTGTCTGAGCATCATTTCGCTTTTCAAAACCGAGGGCCGTTCGAAATTCGCCATCAACTTGCTGTTGACGCTTGCCTTCACCAACGCCACGATCAGCGCCGGAGTGCTCACGGCAACGGTTCCCAACCCCGTCACAGTGGAGTTTCTGGCCAAGGTCACCGGACAAGGCGTCAGCTATCTTGATTGGCTGGTATACGGCTTTCCCCCCGCGGCGATCATGACGTTCATCACATGGTGGCTTATCCAGCGAGTTTATAGGCCGGAAGAGGAAAGCACGCCGGGCGGAGTGGAACGCACTATTCGCGAAAACCTGCGCGCTATGGGGAAAATGACCGCGGCTGAAAAACGCGCGCTGTCGGTCTTTCTCCTGGTGACGTTTCTTTGGGCGACGCAAAACATAACCAAACTCGACACTACGGTAGTTTGCCTGGCCGGTGCCTGTCTGCTGTTTCTGCCCAAGTTCGGCGTCATCGAATGGAGTGATGCCAACAAGGGGGTTTCCTGGCAGGTTGTGCTGGTGTGCGGCGGCGGGGTTTCTTTGGGAGACATTCTGATGAAGACGGGAGCCGCCAAGTGGGTGGCTGCCTCGGTGTTCAAAATGCTCGGCCTGCAAGGTGCGTCGACGCTGGTCATGCTCATCGTGATTATGTTCATCGTGCAGTATATGCACGTGATCTTTGTGGGCACCACGGCCATGGCCACGGCCTTGCTGCCCATAATCCTGGCAATGGCCGAGGCTGCACACGTGAATCCGTTAGTGCTGGGGCTGCCGGCCGGCATGATCATCGGTGGCTATCCTCTGCTCATGTTCTACAACACGTTACCGAACATTATTGTCTATGGCACCGGCAAGCTCGAAGTCGGGGATTTCCCCCGTGTGGGCATCGCTTTGTCGGCGATCGCTTGCGTCATTTACGCCTTGTGCGCGGCGACTTATTGGCGCTGGCTAGGACTGTTCTGAAACCGATTAGCTCGGAAAACCGTATAGCTCAGCAGCATTGTCTACCAGAATTCGGTTTCTGATCTTCACGTCGGGAACCCAGGTTGCCAGCATGTCCAGCAGGCTTGCATCGGGAGGTATCGCGGTCTTGCAGGACTGATGCGGCCAGTCGCTTCCCCATACCAACCGCTGCGGCGCAACCTCGACCAGAGCCTTTGCCATGGGGACTACATCTTCGAAGGGGAAAGGCTGGGCGGATGTCAGATACGCTCCCGAAAGCTTTGACCAGCAGTTGCCTTGTTGAAGCAGCGAGAGCAGGGTCTGGAATCCCGGGTGCGGCACTCCCAGTCCCGCCGGCACGCGTCCGATATGGTCGATGACGATTGGCGCGGGCAAACGCCGGAGCCTTGGTCCAAGTTCAGCCAACTCACGGCCATCGATGAGGATCTGCACATGCCAGCCGAATGGCGCGACCATGTTTGCCAGCGGCTCCAGCGTGCTGAGCGGGCTTCCGCCTTTATAAATAAGATTGAGGCGCACGCCGCGGAATCCCGCATCGTGCAACCGCTGTATCTCCTGCTTCGGAGTATTGGTGTCAAGGACGGCCACGCCGCGCCAGCTTCCACCCGCGGCGACGATCGCATCGTAGGTGCAGCGATTGTCTGTTCCGTAAAAACTTGGCTGAACGATGACGGCACGTTCCAGCCCAACGGAGGCGAGCATCCGCACGTACTCGTCCCGGTGAGCTTCCGGTGGTGTATAACTGCGATTCGCGGCAAGCGGGTACTGCTGTGCCGGTCCAATGATGTGCGCGTGGCAATCACATGCCTTTGGCGGGACGGCAGTTTTCGGTTTGCCTGGATCGGGTCTTGGACCTTGCTGCAAATGGATGTCTGCTTTGTCTGCTACCTTCTCCATAGAACCCTCGGTTCCGTGTGGTTCAGAAAGCCCAGTCAGGAATATGAGGCAAGCCTTGCCCGCGCCGCGAGCCGGGGTCCCCAGCGGCTTCACCGCTGGGGTGGAGGGCCGGAGGGCGATCCGTCGCCCGTACCCGGCGCGCAAGCGAGTACGCGCGACTCGCCTCCACGGGTGAGAATGCCTATTCGATGATCTTCTTAGCTCTGAGCGTGTTGTCGATATCGGGCTTGAACAGCACGCCGGCCTCGATTTCCTTCACGCGTTTTATCTCGCGCTCAAAAATCGCCTTCGTCTCCTGCAGAACGTAGGCGGCATCGGCCTTGGGCACGACAACGATTCCGTCCTGGGAAGCGATCACGACATCCCCTGGCATAACCACTACGCCGCCGCATTGTATCGGGAAGTTGACTTCGCCCGGACCATCTTTGAAGCAGCCGCTGGCAACAATGGTACGGGAATACACCGGCAGTCCGAGTTCCTTGAAATCCTCGACGTCGCGGATTGCACCATCGATGATCAGCCCGGCGATGCCGATCTTTTTGGCGGCGCGTCCCATGAGCCCGCCGAAGCCGGCGCCCGCCATGTGGCCAAAGTAATTGCCGACGATGACATCGCCCGGCTTGGCCAGTGAAAGAGCCTTATGGAACATCAGGTTGTCTCCCGGCGCGCACATAACCGTGACGGCGGGACCGGCGACGAAATCGCCTTGATTCGCCTGCTTCATTCCGGCATCCATCACTCGGAAGCGATTCATCGCGTCGGCGATGTTTGGGGTGGGATATTTTGCCAGCTCGGCGATCAGAGCGGGATCAGCCCGTTCGATTACCGTCTGAAAACGAAATCCGATCTTGCCGAACACGGTAGAGGCAACTGCCGCGGTAGTCGTCATTTTTGAATCCTCCTAATTCTTTCCTGCGTAATTAAGCAAGCCGCCATGCAGAACGATGTCGACCTGGCGGGACGTAAGATTGTGAACGACCATGAACTCGCTGCGCTGAGTTTTGTTGACGACGACGAATTCGCTCTGGCGGAAATCACCGGCAGTATCCGCGATCTCCAGTTCGTCGCCGGGCTGGATTTTTTCGTAATCCTCACTGTTCTTGAACGTCAAAGGCATAATTCCGAAATTGATCAGATTTGCCATGTGAATGCGTTCAATGCTCTTGGCAATTACGGCTCGCACTCCGAGATACATCGGACAGACGGCGGCATGCTCGCGCGATGAGCCCTGACCGTAACTGAGACCGCCGATGATCACCGATGCCAAGCCACGCTTCTTAACATCCTGGCAGCGACTGGCGAAGTCCGGGTCGACATTCTTAAAGATGAAGTCGCTCGACTTTGGAACATTCGACCGGTAACGGCTCACGGAACCGGCGGGGATGATGTGGTCGGTGGAGATCTTGTCACCGAGCTTAATCGTTACCACCGCTCGAAGATGCTCCGGCATCGGCGAATTGCTGGGCGGGGTTCCGATATTCGGGCCGCGGAAAACTTCACCCGTATAAGACGGATGAATGAACATGCTGTCGTCAACGAAGAACTGCTTCGGCTGCTCAACCCTCGGATGCGCACAGCCCAGATCGCGCGGGTCGGTGATCATCCCGGTGAGCGCGGCCGCAACCGCGGCTTCCGGGCTGACAAGATACACCTTGGCGTCCTTGGTCCCGCTTCTGCCTTCGAAGTTCCTATTGTTGGTGCGGACGGAAACCGCCCCGCTATGCGGTGACTGGCCATAGCCCACGCAAAAACCGCACGCCGATTCCAGGATGCGCGCGCCCGAGTCGACAATGTCGGTCAGCGCTCCATTCGCGGTGATCATGCGGAGGACCTGATGGCTGCCGGCGACGACTCCGAAACTCACGTCGGGATTGACCTTCTTTCCCTTCAGCAGCGCCGCGGTTGTCATCAAGTCCTTAAACGAAGAGTTGGTGCAACTGCCGATCAGTACCTGATCGACCTTGATCCCCGCCACCTCCCGGATTTTCTTGACGTTGTCCGGCGAATGCGGCAGCGCCACATTCGGCTCGATGGAACTGAGGTCAAGGTCGATGATGCGATCGTAGTGGGCATCGGGATCGGGTTTCAGCTCCATCCAGTCCTGCTCGCGCGCCTGCGCCCGGAAGAACTCGCGAGTGACCTCGTCGCTGGGGAAGATCGAGGTGGTCACGCCGAACTCCGCTCCCATGTTGGTGATGGTGGCTCTTTCAGGAACCGTGAGGCGAGCAATACCCGGGCCACCGTACTCGATGACGGTGCCGACGTTGCCCTTGGTAGTCAGGCACTTCAGCAACTCAAGGATGACGTCCTTCGCCGTAACCCAAGGCTGAAGCTCGCCATGTAGGTTGACGCGTATGACCTTGGGACAGGTCAGGAAAAACGCGCCTCCGGCCATGGCGACCGCTACGTCCAAACCGCCGGCGCCGATGGCCAGCATGCCGACCGCGCCCGCCGTTGGCGTGTGGCTATCGCTGCCGATCAAGGTCCACCCCGGCCGGCTCAGCCGTTCGAGATGAACCTGATGGCAGATTCCATTGCCCGGTTTCGAGAACAGGATTCCGTACTTCGCGGCCACCGTCTTCAGATACTTGTGGTCGTCGGAGTTCTCGAAGCCCTCTTGCAGCGTAAGGTGGTCCACGTACGATACGGAAAGCTTCGTCCGGACTTTTTCGACAGCCATGGCCTCGAATTGCAGATAGGCCATAGTGCCGAGCGCGTCCTGCGTCAAAGTCTGGTCTATCTTGATGCTGATTTCACAACCCGGCTTGCTCTCACCCGAAACCAGGTGCGAGGCGATCAGCTTTTCCAGCAAATTCAAACTCATGCCGAAACGCCTTTCTCAACTTTTTTCTTATCAAGGACGGCCAGAATTTCGTGAAAATCCTTCGGCGGTACGCCCTTGAAATGTTCTTTCAGTCCCAGTTCGGTGCACCATCTCAGCTTGGCCTTGGTGGCCTTGGACATGATCGCGTCGACTTTCAAGGTATCGAGCGTTGCGATGACCTCGTCCATCTCGTGCTCGCGCCGTGCCGAGTGAATTACGCCCCGGGCAACGAGGCCATTGATCACTTCCAACATCGGACCGGCGGTCAACGTCTCCTGCACGGAAGCCAGCACGTCATCCTCAACTCCGTAGCTGTGACCGGCAACCAACATCTCGATTAACAGGGTGACAAAGCCTTTCATGAAGATGCTGCGGAACATTTTGGAAGCCGAAGCGCTTCCCGCGGGCGCATCCATGAACGTGATCTTCATGCCATAAGGCGTCATTTCTTCCGCAAATCGCTTCGCCCCCTTGCCGGAGACGGAGACCGGAACCTTGTGCTTGTAATTGGGTACAGGGCCCATCACGGCGCAGTCCACAAACAAAGCGACGGGCGAAATAATCGCGTCAGCCTCTTCCTTGGTCATGGGTGAAGTGGCGTTGAGATCAACGTAGAGCTGGGACTGCTTCAGGAAAGGCTTTGCGGCCTGCGCCAACGGAACCGACATGTTGGCACTCACCGCTGACATAACGATTTCAGAGCTCTCGACCAGTTCCTGCATGCTGGGTACGAGCGCCACGGAAGCCTCAGCCGCGCGCTTGGCGATCAGCTCGCTCTGAGGCGCAACATTCCAGAACTTGTCATACGCGATGATGCCCTGCAGTCCCTCTTGCTTAAGGCCCTTGGCAATATTGAAAGCAGCTTCACCAAATCCGATAAATCCGAGCTTTGTCATAGCGATGCCTCCTATCGATTTCGTCCACCCCGACATGCGCAACTGCGGCGCATCTTTGGGACCCCGGTCGCTCATCAAACAGAGCTGAGCCGGATCGTCTAGAGCCCGATTGAGTCCACGCGGCCCGCCAGTCGGCCTTGCTGGAGACAATCACCATTCGATCCGGCCATTCACCATGGCAAACGTCAAACCCCCAGAGTGCTCTTGCGTGCCCGTTCCAGCGCGTACTTCAAGATCGCCGCGGAACGGTAGAGGCCGTGCACGAATTTGCCATACGGCAGCATCAGGAACAGCGTCATAACGATGCCAAGGTGAATCGCCAGCAGCGAGCCCATGGCTGCGGTCTCACGCAGCACCAGCAAAAGCAGGCCGGTGATGCTGGTCAGCAGAAGCAGCACGATGAACGCCACGTCCGTTCCTTGCTGGCTCTCGTCGGTGATCTCGCGATTGCGGCGCGTCTTCAACGACCACAAACCGGCGGGACCAATGATCAGGCCGAGTCCGCCCAAGGTGCCGAGCACAACCGGCAAGCTGGTGTATCCGTATGGCCCCGTCCACCCGAACCCGTAGTAGTAGATGGCGCCGAGCGTCGTGGCCGCGAAACAGAGCAGGAATCCGTAAAACGTGAAGTGGTGGAACCAGCGCCGCGATTGCGAACTCTTCTCGTCCGGGTAAGCGCATCCCCAGCCGCTTTGGTCCAGGTACTTGAGGGCAAGGGCTTCCTTGATGGCCAACATGACCGCGGGCGGGTTGGTGAGATCCGAGGTTTGCTCGCCTATGTTGCGCCAGAAGCGAAGCAGGCCAATGCCCAATGCAAGCGCCACAAACAGCCCCACGGCGCCAAAGGTCAGAACCAAAACCTCGTGCGGCGTGATCTTGTAGAAGTCGCCGCCGGCAACCGCCGTCGAGAGACTCCGGCTTCCCGCCGCTTGCATTGCGCCAAAGAAGAACACGACCAGCATCAGCGCTGTAAGCAGCGAGACCACCAGGGCGTTGGCCCGGAAGGCGCTGGCCAGCGGTTTCGGCCAGGCGAACTGCTCGTAGGTCTGCGCGCGAAATTTTGCGAACGTTTGTGGCGGATTGATCATCCACTCGTGCGGAGGAGCGTACTGGCAGGCGTAGTAGCACTCGCTGCAGTTGTGGCACAGGTTTGCCAGGTAGTTCAGGTCGGCCTCGGCGAAGCTGCGGCGGTACTCCATCGCGGGCCACACGGCGCAAAAGCCCTCGCAATACCGGCAGGAGTTACAAACTGCCATCATCTCCTCGCCAATATGAATCAGTTCACTTTGCGGCATGGGTTGCCTCCTTCGACGCCACAGCAGCGGATTTCTTGGCAAGAGTGGCCGCTTCCTTGCCCGCGATTCGTCCAAATATGTTCCCGATCACCAGTCCGATTCCGCCGATATAGCCTTTCGGCAGGATGTTGCCTGCCATAACCTCGCCGGCGGCGAAGATGTTTTCCGCCGGTTGGCCGCCTTTCATCAGAACCGCCGCTCGCCTGTCCACTTTCACGGCGAAATAGGTGAACGTCAGCCCCGGACTCAATGGATAGCCGTAGAACGGAGGCGTGTCCAGCCGCTGTGCCCAGTGCGTCTTGGACGGGGTCAGGCCGGCTGTCTTGCAGTCGTCCAGAACGGTGTGATCGAACTTTCCGGGCTGCACGGCGCGGTTGAACTCGGCGACAGTGGCTTCGACTTTTTCGACCGGCAGATTGAGCTGTCTGGCGACTTCGCCGATGGTGTTACCTTTGATTGCCGGATAACGCGAAGGCATGAACTTGTTGATGGTCTTGGAATCGACAAAGCAATAGCAAATCTGGTCTTGCTGCTGTGCCACCAGGCGTCCCCAGATAGCGTAGCGGAAACCCCAGAAGTCTTCGCCTTCGTCGTAGAAACGGTCGCCGGCCTTGTTCACCACGAGGCCCAGGGTGACGCAGTCGAGCCGGGTGACGATGCCGCCGTCGAATTTGGGCGAGCGCGAGTCGCAGGGCACCATGTGCCCCTGGCTGGGATCGCCAACTGATTCGGCACCGGCGGCCAACAGCACCTTTACCATCGTGCCGGTGTCGAACGGAGTGCCGCGGATCTGGAAGTTGTCGGCCGCCGCTCCCCATGCTCCCTTGAGGAATTCGAGGTCGGACTGTAACCCGCCGGCCGCCACCACGACCGTCTTGGCGGCGATTTGGACTGTATGCTGCCCTTTGATCCGCACGGTTGCGCTACGGAAGCGGCCGTCCTTGATGTTCAGGTCGATCGCTTCGGCATCGTAGAGAACACGCGCACCCAGTGCTTCCGCACGGCGGTAGAGGGTGTTCATCAGCGACTTGCCGCCGCCCAGGAACCAGGCATTCGTGCGGCTGAGGTGGAGCGTGCCGGCCAGCGCGGGTTGAAAGCGCACTCCCTGCGCCCTCGCCCAATCCAGGACGCTGGGCGATTCGTAGACGGTCATTTTGGCCAGCTCCGGGTCCGTCATTCCGCCGGTACAGCGCATGTAGTCGTTCCACATCTCGTCTGCCGGATAAGCCCCGGTGTACGGATTGATTTGCTTCTCATGCGCCAGACGCATGTTGCGCGTATGCCGGCTATTACCGCCTCTTAACGATTTCGGGGAGCACTCCAACACCAGAACGCTGGCGCCACTCTCGAGCGCCGTGATGGCCGCGCACAAGGCCGCGTTCCCTCCGCCTATTACCAAAACGTCCAAATTGCTAAAGTCCTCTGACATTGCCATCTCCCACAACACCTTACGTGGATATTGCTTTTGTAGCAGTGTGTTTCATTCCGATACCCATTGGGGCTAAAATCGGTACTTCCCAATAATCGGCGATCGCCGGAAGGTGTGTTCGCAGAGAGTAGCTCCGTGCACGCATTATCGCCAATATATTGATAGTAACGATTGATACTTAGAATAGAATAATCGCATGGAGCTGCGGCACCTCCGATATTTCGTGGCGGTTGCGACCGAGAAGAGCTTTCGTCGCGCTGCCGAGCGGTTGCACATTGCGCAGCCTCCGCTCAGCACGCAGATCAAGCAATTCGAAGAAGAACTCGGGCTGCCGCTGTTTGAGCGCACCAGCAGGTCTGTGCGGTTGAGCCCGGCGGCGGAAAATCTGCTGCCGCTGGCGAACAGCATCCTCGAGGCAGCCGACCGGCTGAAGACAGCCGCCAAGCAAAGCGCCGAGGGGGCGATTGGCTCGCTTTCCATCGGCTACCTGCCTTCGTCGCTCGGACCTCTGCTGGCCGAGGCCTTGCGCACTTTCCACGCCGCCCATCCTAACGTGCAGATTTCATTGGTGGAACAGCGGGCGCCCCAGCAGATTGAAGCGATTCTGAATGGCTCGCTCGATATTGGGCTGACGCACGGCAGGGTGGAGCAGAGCGAACTGGCGGCCGAGCTTTTCAGCGAGACCGACGTGGCAATCGCTTTGCACAGAGGCCATCGCCTTACCCGCAAGGCCCGGATCTCTTTGGAGAGCCTGAGGGGAGAGCGGTTGGTCCTGCTCCGCCAGGAGTTGGCTTGCGGATTCTATGATCCGTTTTTTGCCGCCTGCACCGCGGCGGATGTCAGCTTGCCGGTCTTTCAGTACACCAACGACTTTGTAACCAAGCTCTGGCTGGTTTCAGCGGGGTTCGGTATCTCCCCGACGATGCTTCCATCGTTCCTGCCCTTTCCCATCAGCGACATCGTCTACCGCCCGCTGGCTACCCATCTGCCTAAATCAAAGCTCTTTCTGGTTCATCGCAAGGCCAACACCTCGCCTCTGCTTGAAACCTTCGTGGAACACGTAAGACAAGCCCGCGTCAAAAAATAGAGAAACCGATCGAGATAACCGACCACCAGCCCGCCGGCATTCCCGCAATAAGTTGCCGGATCAAGCCTCCGGGAGGTAGAGCCTGTCCCAAAGGGAAGCATCCCGCAGTCCTCCCTTGCGAAGGCAGACTGGGATGCTCTGAACTACGACAGCACGCGCCCTTTAGTCCTCGGGCCGAAAACGCCGACGATGAGGGCGACCATCACGAACATGCCCGCGATGTAGGTAAACACCGGCATATAGCCATAATGGCTGAACAAAAAGGCCACAATCAGCGGTCCAAACGAATTTGCGCCTCGCCCCGCTCCATAGGAAATGCCTGCTCCCGAGTTGCGAACATGCGTCGGAAAGCATTCCGCCGTATACGCGTACAGCAGCGGTGTGAACATCTGGAAAGAGATCATCATCAGGCAGCCGAAGACCACGATGGATGCCTGACTGTTGCTCAGCCCATAGACCACCGCGCAGAGAGCCTTGATCAGCACGCAAACCGTGACCAGCCACTTGCGATCCCAGCGGTCAGAAATAACCCCTGCAAGCATGGCCCCCAACGGCGCACCCAACTGCATAGCTGAAGTCCAGGTGAGCGAATTCACCAGTGAGAATCCCTTCGCCACGAGCAGCGTTGGAATCCACGCCTGGGCGCCATAAAACCCGAGTGCCTCGAAGAACCACACCGAAACCAGCAAGGCAGTTCGCCCGCGGACGCTAGGAGCGAACAGCTCCGTGTACTTGGCGCGCTGAAACACGGGTGGAATGAAATCCGAAACCGGCGGCAGTTCGCCGAATTCGGCGCGGGTCCGAGCCTCTATGCGGTCCAGCACCGCGTCCGCCTCGGCAAACCGGCCTTGATTCTCGTACCAGCGCGGCGACTCCTCCAACCGCCGTGAGAACAACAGGATTAGCATGCCAAGCGAGCCCCAGACGAACACCAGCCTCCAGCCCCACACGGCCGCGGGAATCGCCATCCGGGCAATGAACGCCGTGGCCGGGATGCCGCAGACCCCGATCATCATGATCCAGCCCTGGTAGCTTCCGCGCCTTTTCACCGGGAACATCTCGCTGATGTATGTCATGCCAACCACGGTCATGGCCGAAATGCCGACGCCGGTCAGCAACCGTGTCAGGAATAGTCCGGCCGTGTTCCAGGCGCAAGCGTTCAGCAGCGAGAAAACGGAGTAGAACAAAGTGGTCACGACCAAGGCTTTTTTTCGTCCGACCCGGTCGGAAAACCATCCGCCGACATTCGCTCCCACCAACATGCCGATAAATGCCGCCGAGGTGATGAAGCCAATGCTGGAAAGCGGAAGCTTCCAGGCAATGCGCACCGCAGGCGCGGCGAAGCCGAAGGTATTGAGATCGCCCAGTTCGAAGAAGAAGATGTAGGCCATTATCCACATGATTCCCTTGTGAAAAGAGCCGATGGGCAGTCGGTCAAGCCTCGCGGCCACCGATGAACGCGCGCCCCGCACGGCGCCAGCCTGTATTGTCCCCATGTAATCCTCCCCTATTCAAAGTGGAAGACGCACACGACCTCCCAAAACGCATCTGCCCTGGCAACGGAAAAGGCGCCCGTCGCCGCGGACCCCGGCGGCGTCAGGACGTCTCGTGTGAATCCCACAATTGAAATCTGTAGCGGTGCTTAATGGCGGGGAAGCTATCACAACAGACACGGGAAACGGAGCAGATTAATCACTGTGTCGCGTGCGGTGCGTCACTTGGCAGGTGTGATGAAAAGAAGATCGGTGAGTATCCGGATTGGGGGTGAAAGGCGATCGCGGTTGCAGGATCGCCTCGCGGGTATTCGCCAATCAGAACTTCAAGTTCTTGAACGGCAGGAAGGCCATGAAATCGGCGTGATGCACGATAAAGGCTTCCGTCGTGCGCTTGACCAGGTCGCCCTCCGCGGCATGCGCGGCAATGATGTGGCAGACGGCATCTGGCACGCCGCACTCCATGGCCAGCGCGACGCCGGTAAACGGGTGGCGCACCATCTCGCCGCGAGGGCTCTGCACGGCCTTGCCTGCCTTAATTTCGTATTCCAGCAGTTTGCCGACATCGGCGAGTATGGCGCCAGCGATCACCGTGTCCAGATCGATCTTCAGGCTGTTGCCCATGAACTCCCGCATGGCCTCCGCCGAGTGGCGCGAAATGTGCACCACGCAACGCTTATGTTCCATGAAGGTCGTCGGGCAGTTCGGCACCAGAAGAGTAAAAGGAATCTGGTTGAGATCGTCGGGACGAAGCGGGCTCAGCTCAAATGCCCGTTCCCAGGTGCGCGTCACTTTTTCTCGAAGATCGGCGTTCTGAATCCAATCCAACTCCGGCCAAAGGCGCTTAATGTCGTCGCGGATCAAGCACTCCTCCTGCGGCCACTCTGATTTCGGGCGTGGCTGTCGGCACAACTTGTAGCAGAGCATGAAAGCAGCAAGTTGTGATGCCGGTCATAACACGACGTGACAGAAATTGACAGCAATAACCGCTTCGAGGCGAACGTTCCCACTAGCGCGTCATGAAGATTGCGCGTTCGTTCTGATTCGAGTATCAATTCTTTCTATTAAGATATTGGCGCAAATCGAAGCACTCAGATAATCTCCCACACCCAGGCGACCTTTCGGCAACGACCGCTGCCGGTGGCAGACACCGGCTTTCGGTTAGGCAAGAAGATTTCGCCGGCTCGACCCAGGGGAGATGGGGATGCGGCAAACTGAATATCACTGTCGCTTGTGATTAAAATCACGGGTTGCTGTTCAAGAGCTGTGATAGTCATCCCATCCATACTTTCCTGAGCGACAAGTGAGGGTGCCCGTGTGTTTGCGTGAGCGTCGGCAAGGCTGAAAGCACGCTACCATCCGAGCAAGCGATTTCCGGGACAGCGAATCATGAGGAGGAAGGAATGAAGGGCAAGCCACTCTACAAGAGCCTCTATTTCCAGGTGATTATCGGAGTAGTCTGCGGCATTACCTTGGGCATGGTGGCCCCGAAGTTTGCCGTGGAATGCAAGCTATTGGCGGATATTTTTCTAAAGCTCATCAAGATGATGATTGCCCCGGTCGTGTTCTGCACTCTGGTGGTCGGCATTGCGGGTTCGCGCACATCGGGGGGCAAGGTGGGCCGGGTTCTGCTGAAGGCAATGATCCTGTTTCATATCTTTACCATCATCTGCCTGCTGCTCGGCCTGGGAGCCATCACGCTGTTTCATCCCGGCAGTGGTCTCAACATCAATCCCGCCACCCTGAACACGTCCAGCATCAGCTACCTCACCAGCTCCGGACCGAAATTCACCACCTTCGGAGAATTTGTTCTCCGCGTGATCCCGACCTCCTACGTTGCCGGGCTGGCGGACGGAGACGTGTTGCCGGTTCTGCTGATTGCCATCCTGACCGGCTTCAGTTTGATCCGCGCCGGCAAAACCGGAGAGCTTCTGCTGAGCGTCATTCAGTCGGCCATGAAGGTCGTCTTTGGAATCATCGGGTTCATCATCAAACTCGCGCCGCTGTGCGCCTTCGGCGCCATGGCTTTCACTGTGGGCAGATACGGAGTAGGGGCGCTGAAGTCGCTCGGCCAACTGGTAATTCTTTTCTATGCGCTGTGCGCGATCTTCTGGATCGTTTTTCTCGGCGCACTCTGCCGCTTCTATGGTTTCAGCATCTTCAGGCTGCTGGCGTATATCAAGGAAGAGATCTGGATTACGCTCGGGGCGGCAAGCAACGAACCGGCCATGCCAGGCATGCTGATGAAGATGGAGAAACTCGGGTGCGACCGTGGAGTGGTCGGCCTCACCATCCCGGCGGCCTATGCGTTTAACCTCGACGGCACCGCCATTTATCTTTCCTTTGCCACAATGTTCATTGCGCAAGCCTGCAACATCCATCTGAGCTGGGGAAGAATCTTTCTGATGCTGATCGTCATGTTGATCTCGGTCAAGGGATCGGCCGGCGTATACGGCGCGCCGCTGGTTGCCCTGGTCGCTACGCTTTCGGTGTTTCCGGATGTCCCGGTCGCCGGCATTACCCTGATCATCGGAATCGACCGTATCCTTGCCGAGGCGCGTGGAACCGTCACGGTCCCCGGCCATGCCGTGGCAACCATCGTCACGGCCATATGGGAAAAATCCTGCGACCTGGATAAATTGAAAGCCGAATTGAAGAACCCAACCTACAACTACAGTGCGCTTGGCGGCGAACAAACTGAGCTGGCGCAGGTACCTGCCGCTGCAACCGCGGCCGGCGGCGGAGCCTAGAGCGATTGCCTGCGACTCATGAGAAAAAGCTGTGGCCCCGTCCAGTGCGCCGCAGCTTTTCTTTGGTCTTAACTGATTCCCAAGCGCTTCTTGACATAAGGAACCAATCCGCCAAGGTCAAGTATCTGCTGAACAAATGGCGGGATAGGCGTGAAGGTGTAGGTTTCGTTCGTGCTGAGATTCCTGATCACACCTGCGACGCTGTCCACTTCCAGCATGTCGCCGTGCCGGATGCCGGCCGATGCGGCTGGTGATTCCAGTGCGAGCAGGCCCACGTTGATGCAATTGCGGTAGAAGATGCGGGCGAAGGAATCCGCAATCACAATCTTCACTCCGGTCATCTTGATCGCGACCGGCGCGGCCTCGCGCGAGGAGCCGCATCCGAAATTCGCGCCGCCTACCACAAAGTCGTCCGCGGCGACTTCCTTGGCGAACTCCGGAGCGAGATCGATAAAACAATTCGTTTTCAGCTTTTCCGGCTGCTTATTCCAGTTGGCAAGAAATCTGCCCGGAATGATCGCATCCGTATCAATGTCGTCGCCGAATTTCCAAGCTTTGCCAGCCAATTAGATCACCTGCCTTGGATCGATGATGTATCCCGCAACCGCGGATGCCGCCGCCGTGTAAGGCGAGGACAGATAAACCTTGCTGTTTTTATGGCCCATACGGCTGGCGAAATTGCGGTTAGTGGTCGAGATTGCTACTTCTCCTTCGGCGAGCAATCCCAGGTGCCCACCGAGACATGGTCCGCAGACGGGAGGAGAAATCATCGCTCCGGCCTCGACGAATATCTCCATCAAGCCCTCTTTCACTGCCTGGAGATAAATATGCTGCGTCGCCGGAAACACCAGCAGCCTGACGCCGCGAGCGGCTTTCTTCCCCCGCAGAATTCGAGCGGCCGCTCGAAGATCGCTGATGCGCCCGTTGGTGCAGGAACCGATCACCACCTGGTCCAGCTTGACGCCGTTGATTTCACAGGCAGGCGCGACGTTTGCCGGCGAGTATGGTTGCGCAACCATGGGTTGCAGCTTAGTGACGTCGTAACCATGCTCGGCCTCGTACACCGCATCCTGATCGCTGCTGAAGGTGAGAAACGGTTCCTGGGTTCTGCCTTCCAGATATTCCCGAGCGGTTTTGTCGGCTTCGATGATGCCGTTCTTGGCTCCCGCTTCCACCGCCATATTGCACATGGTAAAGCGATCGTCGATGGGCAAGTTGCGGATGGTCTCACCGCAAAATTCCATGGCCTTATAGCGGGCGCCATCGACGCCAATCCTTCCGATGGTGTGAAGGATCAGGTCTTTGCCCGTGACCATCTCCGGAAGCGCGCCGAAGAAATTGAATTTGATGGAGGATGGAACCTTCAGCCAAAGCTCACCGAGCGCCATGGCGGCGGCAACGTCGGTTGCGCCAAGCCCGCTGGAGAACGCTCCCAGTGCGCCGTAGGTGCAGGTGTGCGAATCACTCCCGACCACGACCATTCCCGGGCGGATGAGTCCTTGCTCCGGGAAGATCGCATGACATATCCCTCCACGCCCTTGTTCGAACCAATGCGTGATTTCGTACTTGGCAATGTAGGCGCTCAGATCTTTCAACTGGGCAGCGGCGTCGAGGGTCGGGCTGGGGACAAAATGGTCGACCGTGAAATAAACCTTCTCGCGGTCGAAGACCTTTTCGACCTGCATCTTCTCGAGCTCTCGAAAGGCCGCGGTGGTGATGTCGTGGCCAATGACGGCATCCACCCTCGCGGTAATGATCTCACCCGGCGACACCTGTTCGCGCCCGGCGGCGTTCGCCAATATCTTTTCTGTTATGGTGGCTCCCAACGCGATCTCCTTACCTGATCTGCAAAACGTCACCCGTGCGCTCGATGGCGGGACTTGCCGTTGAGCTGTTAGCGTGGAGGAATCGTACAACGTGTCATGAATGCCTACAAGCCGAAAGCGCACGTGACTGCGACGGACCGCTGTTGACAGGGCAACTATCATGGCGGAAACTGACTCTCTGAACTCATCGCGATTCACAAGATGTGCTGCCGATTGCGATCGCCATTGGAAGGAGTCTTTATGCTGATTGATGTCTATGCGGAGTATGCGCGGCACGATGCCGGGCGCGAGCTTCCCCCGGAAGTGATCCATTACGCCAAGCGTGCACTGCTCGACTGGTTTTCGGCGCTCATTCCCGGCACCCGGGTTTCACCAGCCGTCAATCTGGTTCAGGCTTACGCCGCCGAGTTGGGACATGGCAAATCCAGTCTGCCGGGACTCGGCACGGTCGCTTTTCCCGGGACCGCCGCATGGATCAATGGCAGCGCCTCGCACTCGGTTGAGTTCGATGACATTTTTCGTGACGCCATCTACCACCCCGGTTGTCCGACGATTGCCGCTGCGCTGGCGACAGCGGAAGACCGGGGCCGCTCGGGCCTGGAGCTGCTGAAAGCCATTACCATCGGCTATGAGATCTCCACGCGCATCGGCGCGGCCATCCAGCCTTCTCATTACAAGTTCTTTCACACGACGGGAACGGTGGGTTGCTTCGGCGGCGCGGCGGCCGCGGTTACGTTGATTGCGCCCAAGGACGCCAATGCGGCGCGCCATGCTTTGGCCACTGCGGCGTCCCTTGCCGCGGGCCTGCAGCAGGCATTTCGCTCCGATGCGATGACCAAGCCGCTGCACGCGGGACATGCCGCCTGGGTGGGAGTGGCCGCCGCAACCGGCGCTGCCCATGGCGTCACCGGCGCGCTCGACATTCTTGAGGGCCAGGCAGGATTCATCGCCGCACTATCGCAAGTCGCTCCATCGCCGCAGTTCACCGAAGGTCTCGGCGAGCGGTACAACGTAATGCAGGTCACGCAGAAAAATCACGGCTGCTGTGGTCATACTTTTTCCTCCATCGATTCCGCATTGCTGCTGCGCGCGCGGAACAACCTCGATCCAGCGCAAGTCAAATCCATCGCGATTGATACGGCGCAGATCCCCATCAATGTGACGGGCAATTTCGCGCCGCGCACGGAGTACGAGGCGAAGTTCAGTCTGCCCTATGTCGTCGCGCATGCGCTGCTTTACGGTTCTGTCCGGCTTAACGCTTTCATCCCGGAACGAATTGCGGACCCCGCCATACGCAATTTGATGAGCAAAGTAACCTTGCAGGCGGATGCTGAGATGACGGCCAAATTTCCTAACATGCGCTCAGCCAGGGTTGCCATCACCATGCAGGACGGCAGCCGATTCGAGCACTTCCAGCCGCACCGCAAGGGAGATCCGGAAGCGCCACTGTCGGATGCGGAACTCAACGATAAATTCTATGAACTGACGTCTCCAGTCATCGGGCGGCAAGCCGCCGCCCAACTGCTAGACCAGCTTTGGAATATGGAGAAGCTGCAGGTCGCCGATTTGCGGCTGGCAGCCCTCAAGAGTCTGGAATCGTTACGCCTCCAGCAAACTGCCGGCTGATGTGCACGGCCCAAGTTGGCCTTGCGGGCGCAGTGCATGCAGGTCGCGATTGGTTGGTTGAGGGACACATGAACCATGAATAAAAACACAATCGGAATCGTTGGTTGTGGTCTGATGGGAAGCGACGTGGCCGCCATCTTTCTGGCGGCTGGCTGGCAGGTGCAGGCCGCGGAGCCCGACACGGCGAGTTGGGAGGCGCGTCGTGAAAGAGTTCGTTCGTCGGTGCGGCAACTTGATGGAACCTTTCATGCGGATCGCCTGCGCTTGGTGAAAAGTATCCAGGAGATCGAGTGGACGGATATCAAGCTGGTGCTCGAAGCCGCACCCGAACGGCTCGAACTGAAACGGCATATCTTCTCCGAACTCGATCGCGTGGCCCCGCGCCATATCCCCATTGGCACGAACGCCTCCGGATTTCGAATTACGGAGATCGCGCGCGACTGCAACACGCGCGAGCGCATGGCCAACCTGCATTTTTTTGCCCCGGCGCATCTGGTTCCCGCCGTTGAGGTGGTGCGGGCGGAGTTTACCGATCCCTCCGCCACGGACACGCTCTACAACATTATGAAAGCCGTCGGACGCATGCCGGTCCGGGTGAATCGCGACGTGCCCGGGTTCCTGGCGAACCGCATTCAGCACGCTCTGATGCGGGAGGCGTTCGCTTGCATCGACGAGGGGCTGGGAACGCCCGAGGACATCGATACGGCCGTGCGCTATGGATTCGGCTTCCGCTATGTCGCGGCAGGGCCGCTTCTGCAGAAGGAATTCGCCGGCTTAGACACGCAGATTTCCGCCGCCCGATCTATCTATCCCTCGCTTTGCAGCAGTTCCGAGCCGAGCCGCACGCTGACGCAGATTGTCGCGGAAGGCCGCCTTGGAATGAAAACCGGCCGCGGCTTCTGGAACTGGACACCAGAGCAGAGCAAGCAAGAGCAAGCGCGCTACGAGCGCACGCTGATGGCCGCTCTGAAGCTCTTGCTCGGATCGAAAGCAGCCACGGAGCGCTAACCGGCTGCGAAAAGACGCGCGAAGAGTTTGCCACGGCTGTGGTGTGGCTAACGATCAACAAGGTAGAAGAGTGTGATCCGCCAAGTTGCGGAGTGGAGCATGGTTCCGTGAATGAAGCTGTCAAACCCGATGTTGAATTTTCCAATACGAAGATAGCCGATCTCGATGGCTTCATCGCCCGAGTGCTTGAGGCCGTGGGTCTTTCGTCAACCGATGCCGGTCGTGTCGGCAAACTCATGGCGGAGGCGGACGCACGTGGCGCGGATGGTCACGGCGTCTTTCGCTTGCCGCAGTATGTGAAACGAATTCAGAGTGGCGGCATTAACACGCGGCCGAACATCCGCGTCGTCCGCGAACAGGCCGCTACTGCGCTGGTTGATGGCGATAACGCCATGGGGCACTTGGTGATGAGCCGGGCCGCCGAGATTGCCGTCGAGAAAGCTCGTTCGGCCGGTGTGGCCTGGGTGGGAGCCCTCAACAGCAATCATGCAGGCCCGGCATCGCTGTATGCGCGAATGCCGCTTGCTCATGACATGGTGGGAATCTACATTGCCGTCGGAAGCGCCAACCACTTGCCCCCATGGGGCGGCACGGAAATGCTTCTCAGCACGAATCCGATCGCCATCGCGGTGCCCGGTTCACGATGGCCGGACATCGTTCTCGACATGGCGACAACCAATGCCGCCTATGGAAAAGTAAAGATCAAAGCGCAGCTCAATGAAACGATGCCCGAAGGCTGGATGATCGACCGCGAGGGCAAGCCGCTGACCGACCCGAAGAGAGCGAACGAAGGGTTCCTGCTGCCCATCGGAGGACCGAAGGGCTATGGGCTGGCTCTCATGTTCGGCTTGTTGGCCGGGACGCTCAATGGAGCCGCATTCGGCAGAGAAGTCATTGATTTCAACAAAGATTCCTCGACGCTGACTAATACGGGGCATGCCATTGTGGCGGTTAACATCGCCTCGTTCGTGGACGTGCCGGAGTTTAAGAAGAAAGTTGATTACGTTTGGGAGGAGATGAAATCTTCCCCGAGACTGCCTGGTTTCGACGAGATAAGGCTTCCAGGAGAACGCTCCACTCGAATTTACGAGGATCGCATGGCCAATGGCGTTCCGTTGAGCCGCGAGCTTCACTCATCGCTGGATGCACTTGCGGACCGGCTGGGAGTTCGGCGCCTGTAGCAGCCCGTCGAGCTTCCGCAACTCTGCTTGAGCAAGCAACAGTTCCGGGATAAGATGGCTCGACTATCCAGTGCAAAGTGTTTGGTTCGCCAAGACGGGGACGAGGGGAAGCGGCGATTGACACTGCTTTGCCCGACTACAATAAAGAGAGGTTTTTGTTATGGACAATAAAGTGAGAGCTAAGGAACTGATCGAAGGGTCAATCGATTTTCATATTCATACTGGTCCAGACGTGTTTCCCAGGCTGGTGAACGATATCGAGGCGGCCAAGCAAGCTAAAGAAGCGAAGATGAAGGCAATCCTGCTGAAGAACCATGTGACTGGCACGGGAGATCGCGCACAGATCGCCAGCCAGGTAGTTGGTTTCCCTGTGTTCGGGGGCATCGCGCTCAATCTGCCGGTGGGAGGCGTCAATCCCCAGGCAGTAGAAATGGCCCTCAGAATGGGAGCGAAGGAAGTATGGATGCCTACCATTCACGCCGCGCATTATCTGAAGGAAGTCGACAATGTCCCGATGTTTGCCAAGCTATTGAAATCCGGCATCAAGGGAATCAACCTCCTCAATCAGGATGGTTCGCTGACGAACGGGGTGAGAGAAGTTCTAGCCTTAATCGCACAGTACGACGGAATAATGGCTACAGGTCATATCTCGATTCAGGAGGCAATGGCGCTGGTTCCGGAAGCGAAAAAAATTGGGGTCAAGAAGATTGTAGTGACTCACCCGCTTTCGCCGATGGAGAACTACTCAATTAACGATATGAAGGAGATTCTTGCGCGGGGTGCGACGATGCTGGAACATGTCGTCAACGATATCACGCACCAGATGAAGAATCCGATTCCGGCTTCAAAGATTGCGGAAGCTATCAAAGCCCTGGGAGCGGAAACGGCCATTATGAGTACCGACAGCGGCCAGGTCATCAACCCCGCTCCGGTTTGCTCGATGGAGAATTTCATTCGTGAGATGCTGGATCATGGCATTCCGGAGAAAGACATTATGCTGATGACCCGCGATAATCCCGCCGGAATGCTCGGGATTCAAGCCTAGGCCAGTGACCGCCTGTTCTACCCCAACGCGAGCAACTACGGCTCGTACCGGGGACTCCGGCTGCGGTGTGTTTTTCCGCGGCCTGCCGGGCGTAGAAAATCGAAAGGGGAGCCATTGGGCTCCCCAAGATTTTAGTTTCAAGTAAGTGTGCTGAAACCTGCTCAGAAGTTGACGCGCATTGCCAACTGCACAAAGCGGCGCTCGTCGTGATTGCCGCCGATAGCGCTACTGCCGAGTCCGCCCTTCAGTCCCGTTATGACTATCGGATTGCTGACCGCTCCAGGCACCGGAGTTCCGCCAAATGAAAGGACATTAGCGGCCGCCGCGTTCACATACATGTTGTGATGGTTAAGTATGTTGAATCCTTCCGCGCGGAATTCGACCTTTACCCGCTCCGTTACGGCGAAGTTCTTAGCGGCTGCCAGATCGAAGTTCCAGGCTCCCGGCCCACGGAAAGCGTTCCTGCCGGTCATGTTCGAAGGGAATGGACCGAAATCTGAAATTCCGTAGTAGTAGGGATTGGCGCCCGAGTTATAAGGACTACCAGTAAAAGCCAATGCTGGATTGGCGAAGCTGACCCCAGGGGGCAGAGTTAGTATCGCATAGTTATTCGGGCCCAATAAGGTTCCGTTTCCAGTTTGGTAGCTTGAAATTGCAGTGCTGGGCACGTAGCGCGGGATTCCAATCAGGTCACCTGCGTTAAGCGAGGCGGTACTATCGAAAACCGAGAACGGAACTCCGGTACGCGCCGTAAACACACCCGTGAAGGCATAACCGCCCAGCAACTGGCGCTTGAAACCCTTGCCGTTCTTGAACCACGGCGTCTCCCAAATAGGTGAGACCACCAGGCGGTGGCGAACGTCAAAGTCCGAACTCCCCCAGTCAAGCTTCGGGTTCCGCGGGTCAAGATACCCAATGTTGCCGGCCGTAATGCTTGAGAACGTAGAACTCAGATCATCCATGGAGTGAGCCCAAGTGTAGTTGGCAACTATACTGAGGCCGGTACCATGCAAGTTCTGCGTCTGGAAGCGGATGTTTAATCCGTTGTAGCGAGAAGTTCCTCCGCTGCCGCGGGTGTTGATGTCCGAATAGTAGTTGTTCGGGCGAGAGTAATTCCCGAGCGCCGGATCGTAGGCATCGCCAAGGTAGACATTACCTGCCCCTAGCGCATTCTGGGGATGAATATCATACAGGTGAACGCCATGTGCACCGCTGTACTCCAGGGCAACGATGGTGTTGCGAGCCACGCGGCGCTCCAAAGCCATGCTATAAAACTGTGTCTGTGCCGTATCTATATTCTGATCTACTTGGCGCAGGCTGGGAGGTAGAAAAGGGGTGGTTCCGCCGGAACCGCCGAGCGGCCCGTAGTTGCTGACCGAGACGACCGGAGTAGGCGTCGAGGTTGAGAGCAGGGCGACGGTCGCATAATTCGGCGGGTTCTGAATGGCGTTGAAAGTAATGTTCCCAAAGTTGCGCTCGTAACTGATGCCGAAGCCGCCACGCAAGCTAGTCGTGCCGTCGCCGAAGACGTCGTAAGCAAAGCCTATGCGAGGCGCGAGTGTGCCGTAATTCGGGTTCCACATTCCGCCTACAGGGCTGTTGGGGGCGGCCATCACCGAGCCATTGCGGACCATCTGGGGCAAACTACTGCCTGCGCCGTAATAGAAGTTGGAGTCAAGTGACTGGTTATCGTTGTGCTGCACACCATAAAACTCCCAGCGCAAGCCGTAATTCAAGGTCAAGCGTTGCGAGACTCGCCAGTTATCCTGAGCATACACTGCGAAATCCTGGTAACGATAGCTACGGGAGAAACTTGGCGGGGTCACGGGAAGGTTTAATTGGCAACCTGGAATAATCACAGGACCGTTAGTAGGATCGTTGTAGCAGGGTAGGGTTTTTCCTTGCGGATTCACGGCGACGTTGAAATATGCCAGGTTGCCGCTTAGCATGGCGTCCAACCCGCTGCCTGGATCAAATCCTAGCAGTTCAAGCGCCTGGTTGGCGTATCCGTAGGTGCGGTTGTTCTGGATGTAGTTGAACAGGCCGCCATACCGCATTTGATGCTTTCCCTTGTTCCAGGAAAAATCCTCGGTAAGCTGAAGCATATTCTGCGGGCCGCCATAAGGCTCACCACCGACGCCGGCAAATTGAGCCCACAAACCGGGGAAGGTAACCGCTTGGCCATTCACCGTTGCGCCGTTGCTTAGGAGCAGTTCTGGAACGCTTAGCGCAGCTTGATTGTAAGTCTGGTTGAGGTTAAGACGGGTAAAACTGACTTTCGAGCTGCTGAAGACACTATTCGTGAAAAAGTGAGTTAATGAGACTAGAGCGCTGTTGTCGTAGATCGTCTGACCCACATTGTACATAGAATACGGGCTGTTGAATTCTCCGCCGTTGAAATCGTTCTCACTGTAAAGCGCATAACGGAAGAACATCTGCGTCTTGTCGCTCAAGTTGTAGTCAAGGCGCCCCATAATATTGTAGGTATTTTGCGGAACACCGCCGCCTGCATCAGCAGGAGCCGAGTAGTTCACAAGATCCAGGATCGGTGTTCCATCTGGAATAGCGGCGAAAGCTGACGACGAAGGGCTAACGCCACCCACCATGGTTTGGCCGTTCACCGTTGTCTTCGGAATCGTGCTGACGGGGTGGAATTTTTGTCCGTACGCATTGAAATACGCCGCCACGTTCGGTGCCACATAGTTGTTCAAAAAAATCGGGTCGGGCACCAGGGCGGTTTCCTGCGCGTTGCTACGGACGCGTGTCCACTCCGTGCTCTGGAAAAAGAAGAGCTTCTTCTTGATGATGGGTCCGCCGATCGTGTAGCCGAAATCATTGCGGGTGTACTCGCCTTTCGGAAGGTCTTGCTGGGCGTTGGCTACAGTGTTTGCGGTCAACGCCGAGACACGGTTGAACTCCCAGGCGGAGCCGTGAAGGTCATTGGTTCCCGACTTTGTCGTAATGTTTACAACGCCGCCTGAAGCACGTCCATACTGCGCATCGAAGTTGCTGGTTATGACGCGGAACTCCTGCACGGCTTCGATGGGCAGCGGCTGACCAAATGTGGCATTGAACCAGTCAATGTTTTCCGCGCCGTCCAGCAGGATTTCGGTACCGGAGGACCGTTGGCCGTTAAGGCTGAAGAAGACGCCGTAGTTCTGGCTGTTCTGGTCTCCACCAGCGGAGGTGCGGTCGCCATTGCTGATGTTGCCGGCCAGCGTGACGAAGTCGTACGGGTTGCGGTTCAGGCTCGGCAGTTGCGCCATCTGCGTTGGCGTAATCACCTGTGAAATCTCTTGTGTCTGGGTGTTGATTTCAGAGCCACCCGCGGCTACTACCTCGACCGTTGTCGTCTCTTTGTCTACGGCGAGGACGGGATCCAATGTAACGTGGCTGCCCACGGTCACTTCCACCTTCGACCTGTAGAGGGCGAAGCGACCGCTTTTGACCGTTACCTCATAGGTCCCAGGCGTGAGTCCCAGCACGTTGTATTGGCCGAGACTTCCGGATTGCACAGCCGGACGAGCGGCGCCCGTAGCAATGTTCTTGACAGAAATAGCGGCACCTGGGATAACCGCTCCGGAGATGTCGCGCACGGTTCCGACGATTTGTCCGGATTCGGCCTGTCCAAGCGCGAACGTCGCGATGAATGAGAGCAGTGTCAACAGTACCAAAGCCCTTAGAGTAACTCTCATGTGCTCTTTCCCCGCCCTTCAGGTCAAAAGGCGCGTAACATCTCACTTCCTCTTGCGGCACGAGAAGTGCGGTTCGTGCGGCATATGGGCCACCACGAATCCATGCCGAAGCTGTTCCAGCAGCGGAAGGCGCAATTATCTCCAGAGCCGATCCTTTTTACAATGTTTTCCCAGTCTCACAATTGACGATAAATTCGATGGCGTTGATCGTTTGAACAGCATGGTCGTGTCCCCACGTACGTGCCGTGCAACCTGCGGTTTGTTTCCAACGATAGTCTTGTCTGGATGATTAAGGGCAGCGGAAGGGCGATCCACCATTTCTGATAGACTGCCTTTATTCCAGCCCCGCAGGAAGACTTCGGTGCGAAATCGGGAGTGTGCAATGTTGTTTTTGAGTGGTGATGAGGCGGTTGCTACGGCCGCTTTTGACGCCGGCGTGAAGTTGGGCACAGGGTACCCCGGCACACCTTCGACGGAAATTCTCGAATGTTTCGAGAGCCTGGGCGGACAGGCACAGTGGTCGCCCAACGAGAAAGTGGCACTTGAGGTCGGTATTGGCGTTGCTTATGCCGGCGCGCGTGCCATTGTCACCATGAAACACGTCGGTTTGAATGTGGCGGCAGATCCATTGTTCACCGTCGCCTACACGGGAGTCAGCGGTGCTCTGGTGATTGTCTCGGCCGACGACCCCGGCATGGCCTCCAGCCAGAACGAGCAGGACAATCGCCGCTATGCGGTGGCCGCGGCGGTGCCTATGCTGGAGCCCTCGGATTCGCAGGAGGCGTATGACTTTACGCTGCGCGCTATCGAGATCTCGGAGCGGTGGCGGGTTCCGGTATTGTTGCGGATCACCACGCGCGTCTGTCACTCCAAAACGGTGGTGCGACGCAACGGCGATGCCCTCCCGCAACCCCGGGCCGCGGAGTTCGTCCGCGACGTTCGCTCGCGCGTGATGATTCCTGCTTTTGCCCGTCCGGCGCACCACAACTTGCGCGAAAAACTGCGGCAAATGGCGGCTTGGAATACTAGCGACGGTCCCAATCAGATCGTGGAAGGCTCGGTGTCGCTGGGCATCATCACTTCCGGAATCTCCTATCAACATGTGCGCGAAGCGGTGCCGCAAGCCAGCGTGCTCAAACTGGGCCTGACCTATCCGCTGCCTTTGGAGCTGATGCGTAATTTTGCCTCCCGCGTCGAGCGTTGCTTGGTAATCGAAGAGGGCGACCCCTACATGGTTGAGGCTGCACTTGCCGCCGGGATCGCGGTGGAAGGAAAGCCCGACATGTTCCGTTTCGGGGAACTCAACGTGGCTCGCGTGCGCAGTATCGTGGCGGGCGACACCACGCCGGAGCCGAAGCCGGTTGCCGGCAAGCCGCCGGCCTTGTGCCCCGGGTGCGCACATCGCAACGTGTTTGCCAGTCTGAAGAACCTGGACTGCATCGTCGCCGGTGACATTGGCTGCTACTCGCTGGGAGTTCTGCCGCCGTTCGATGCCATGGACTCGGTGGTGTGCATGGGTGCTTCCATAGGGGTCGGACTCGGGTTGCGTCATGCGCTGCCGCCAGAACAGGCCAAGCGCGTCGTCAGCGTAATCGGCGACAGCACGTTCGTGCACAGTGGCATTACCGGTCTGGTTGAGATGATCTACAACCCGCCGCCAACCGGACACGTGCTGCTGATTTTGGACAACGGGACCACGGCGATGACGGGGATGCAAGAGCATGCCGGCACAGGGCGGACGCTGGACCATGCCAAGACGGGCAAGGTCGTCTTTGAGGATTTGGCGCGCCTGCTGGGGGTGCCCAATGTGCACGTGATCGACCCCACGGTCGACACTCCGAAATTCGAAAAGCTGGTCAAGGAATGTCTGGACAAGACCGAACTTTCCGTCATTGTGGCCCGCCGCAACTGTCTGTTAGCGGCGCGGTATATTCGGGAATACGAGAGGTGCAATGAGCAGCAAGGTAACTAACATCGTGATTGCCGGGCTAGGCGGCCAGGGCGTGCTCACATGCTCCGACATCGTAGCGGATGTCGCCTTTCACACTGCATTGGACGTAAAGAAGAGCGAACTGCATGGCATGAGCCAGCGCGGCGGTTCGGTTTCCAGTGATGTGCGCTATGGCGCCCAGGTCTTCAGTCCCATGGTGCCGCCGGGCGAGGCGGATTTTCTGGTGGCCACCGCGGCGGACCAGGTGCCGGTGAATGCCGCCGTTCTGCGCGAGGGTGGCACGATCATCGACCCGTCGCATATCGATGAGAGCAAGCTGCGAAACAAAAAGAGCCTGAATGTTGCGCTGCTCGGCGTGCTGAGCCGGCACTTGCAGTTCTCCGAGCAGGAGTGGCTTGCGGCGATCCGGCGCATTTTGCCGGAGGCGCTGCACGAAGCCAATGTGCAAGCCTTCCACCTAGGCCGGGGCGCATGACACCAGCGCCTGCGCAACTGTGGAATTAGGAGAGCGGATGCCAATCGCCAAGACAGTTTCCGAGCAAATGGGGCGGTCCTCGTGGATTCGCCGTATGTTCGAAGAGGGAGCCCGGCTCAAACGCGAGCGCGGCGCCGACAACGTCTTCGACTTTACCCTCGGCAATCCGGATGTCGAACCGCCGGCGCAGGTGATTGAGGCGCTGCGGCAAGTGGTTGCCAGGAACCGGCCGCTGTCGCACGGCTATATGCCGAATGCAGGCTACACGCCGGTGCGAGAGGCGATTGCGGCAAAATTGTGCAGAGAAAACGGGGTCCCCTTCACGGCCGAGGATGTGTTTATGACTTCGGGCGCGGCCGGCGCCTGCAATGTGTTCTTGAAATCGGTTCTCGACCCCGGCGACGAAGTCATTGTGCTCGTCCCGTTTTTCCCCGAGTACCGGTTTTACATCACCAACCATGGCGGGCGCATGGTACCGGTGGAGACTGACGACTCCTTTCTCCCCGACATGGAAAAAATTGCGGCTGCGGTCACGCCCCGCACCCGCGCCATCATCCTAAATACTCCGAACAATCCCACCGGACGCGTCTATCCGGAGGCGGTCTTGCGCGCTCTGGATGGCTTGCTGGCGCGCCTCGGGCAACCGATTTCCGTCATCAGCGATGAGCCCTATGATGCATTGGTTTACGATGGCCGGCGACAGCCCAAGGTGGCATCGCTGGTCAGGAATACGGTGATTTGCAACTCCTGGTCAAAGTCGCAAGGGCTCGCGGGGGAGCGCATCGGCTACTTGGCGCTTTCGCCGTCTCTTGCCGACCTGGAGCAGCTACGCGCCGCTTGCACTTTCAGCAATCGCGTCCTCGGTTTCGTCAATGCGTCGGCCATCTGGCAATGGGTAATGCTTGAGGCCGCCGATTACACGATTGATGTGGCCGGATATGAGCACAAGCGGAACGTCTTCTGCGACGCCCTGAAGGCGATTGGATACGAGGTAAGGCGGCCCGAAGGTGCCTTTTACGTTTTTCTCAAGACGCCGATTGCAGACGACGTCGAGTTCGTGCGTATACTCGCCGCCGAAGGCGTGCTCACGGTGCCGGGAACCGGTTTCGGGCGGAGCGGGTACATGCGGCTGTCGCTAACCGTCCCAGTGGAATCGATCCAGCGTTCAATTCCCGGCTTCGAACGCGCGTTTACGGCGGTGCGGAAGCAGGTAGCGGTGCCGAGATCCTAAGTCTCTCGCCATGATTTTCTATATTGCCCCACCGGGATTTCCGGATGGGACAGCTTTTGGTGTGCAAGATTGCAGATTGTCCTGTGTCTTTCTGCGGGCCACTGTGGGAGAATAGGCGTAACTATCCCACGCTATTACGACGGATTCGCAAAACAGTATGAGAGGACGTATGACTTCTGCGGCAATCAAAGGCCGGACTGTCGCTTCCATGGCAGCCGGGAATGGCTTGCAGACAAGCGGAGCGGTATGGAACCGCATCGCGCAAAGCAGCCAATTCAAGCACCTGATAAAGGCCAAAAAGGCTTTTATCCTTCCCGCGTTTTTGTTGTTTGCCGGTTACTGCCTGCTCATGCCATTGCTCACCGCGTATGCCCCGCGGGTAATGGCCAGCAAAGCGGCCGGCGTCAGTGTGGCCTACGGTTATGGACTTTCCGTGATTTTGCTGGCTTGGGTGATTGTTTGGTTGTACGTCAAAGCGGCTGCCAGATTCGACGTGCTGGCAAACGATATCGTAGCGGAAGCGAAGCGGCACGCAAAGAAAAGCGAGTAAGCGATGTCAAGTCCCATCATCTTCTTCCTGATCTTTATCGCCCTCACGCTGGCGATTACCTATTGGGCGTCGAAGCAATCGGCGGGATCGGCGGCCTACTTCGCCGCCGGACGCCGAATCATGGGTTGGCAGAACGGGTTTGCCATCGCGGGCGACTTCATGAGCGCGGCCTCATTTCTCGGGGTCGTGGGCCTGATCTCGCTATTTGGAGTTGACGGCTTCGTCTTTGCCTGGGGCGGCCTCATCGCCTTCATGGCTATCCTGCTGGTCGTTGCCGAACCATTGCGCAACGTCGGCAAGTACACGATGGCTGACATGCTGGCTTACCGTCACCGTGTCAGACCCGTTACCGCCATGGCTGCCGTTAGCACGCTGGTCATCAGTACCTTCTACATGATCGTGCAAATGGTCGGCGCCGGCGCCCTGGTTTCGCTTCTGCTTAAGAACTCCGGGATTAGTTACAGCACGGCAGTGATCGGGGTGGGAACCCTGATGATGGTTTACGTCGTGTTCGGTGGCATGCTGGCGACAACTTGGGTGCAGATCGTAAAGGCCATGCTTCTGATGTCGTGCACGGTTGTGCTGACCATCCTGGTGCTGCGGCATTTCCACTTCAGCTTCGCGGCCCTCTTCGCGGCGGCTTCCCAGGTTACATCGCATGCGAAAGGCCAGGAGGTGGTGCGAGACTTTCTCCAGCCCGGGCTGCGCTTTAGGTTGCCTTACGGGCCATTCGAGTTGCTCTCTCTGGTTGTGGTGTTTTTGTTCGGGACTTCGGGGCTGCCGCACATACTTTCAAGGTTCTACACGGTGCCCGACGCCAAGACGGCGCGTATCAGCGTGGTCTGGGCGATGGTTCTGATCGGCGCCTTCTTCATCATGACATCGATTCTCGGTCTCGGCGCTGCCACGATTCTCGGTCCCGACTACATCATGACCCATGGCGGCACGAATATGAGCACGCCGCTCCTGGCCCGGTTCATGGCGGGAGACATCTTCTTCGCTTTTGTCTCGGCCGTCGCTTTTGCCACGATTCTGGCGGTCGTGGCCGGACTGACGATCAGTGCTTCCACTTCGTTTGCGCACGATTTCTGGACCAACGTGATTCATCGCGGAGTCGAGCGCAAGGCGGGGGAAACCGTGCTGGTGGCGAGGGGCGCAGCCTTCTTCGTAGCCGCTGCGTCCATGATCATTGCCATCCTGCTGGGACCGACGGCCAACGTGACCGTGCTGGCTACGCTGGCGATGGCGGTTGGCGGTTCAGCCAACTTCCCGGTGATCGTGCTCTCGATCTTCTGGCGGCGATTCAACACCGCCGGAGCCCTCAGTGGACTGATTGTCGGATTGCTGTCGTCGATCGGATTGATCCTGATAAGCCCGACCGTGATGGCGATTGATCCGCCTAATGTGGCGGGCTCAGTCCGGCATCTGATACAGGCCAAAGCATGGTTCCCGCTGGAGAACCCGGCCATCGTGAGCGTTCCACTCGGATTTCTGGGAGCATGGCTGGGAACGCTGCTCAGCCGAGACACCAGCCTCAACGCCAAGTTCGACGAGTTGCTGGTTCGCTCGAACACAGGACTGGGCGCGGAACAGGCCTGACGTTCGAGTCCTCACATCCGCGGATGCCTATTGCGGGGCGATCATGCCGAGGATCTCTTCGAGTGATTCCTCGGCCAGCCGCCGCAACTCCGCCGTGGTGCGGTTTTGCACCGGATGCGCCACATAGACCGCGGCTCCGGCGAAGCCGAGCGATCGGCACTGAGCTTCAAAGGCTTCCTTGAACACCGTTGTCAATACATCGACTCCGGGAACACCGCGGGAATCTAGGTCGCGTAGGTCGTGCAAACTGCACGACGTGCAGGACCCTCAATCACTGAGCGCGATGACCGCCACCTGGCACTCGCGCGCAATCTGCTGGAGCAATTCGACCGGCGCGGTGCGGGTGTTGGTCGGCTTCTTGTAACGCCGCCAGGAAATGCCGCGGGCAGAGAGCAACTCCTGCAAGCGATCCACGTATTCGTCGCCGCGAGCCTTGCCGATGTCGAGCAGAGCAACCGTCAGCCCGTTCAGCGAAGCGGGAGGCTGCAAGCGAGCGCGCAGCGCCGGCGATGTTTCCGCCGTGGGGTCTCTCAGGATCGATTCGTTGTTCAAAGTCGTAGCTCCTTGGTGATTGGCTTCGTTTGACCGCGCGCGCGGCCGCCGGTCCAGCCAGCGCAGATGGCCGAGAACATTCCAGCCGAGCCGCCGGCGCGGACGATGAGCAGGCCATCATCCCAGAATTTTGGAACCATCTCCTCGGCCCGGCTTGCGGGAATGCCTTCGCCGACTCCGTGCGCTCCCACGATAAGATCCCGGCCGGGGCGGAGGAGCGCCGCGTGCAGTTCTTTCGTAATGCGTGTCCGGTCCCAGCCAGCGTCGCGAAAGATGCTGTAGTGCTCCGGCGAGAGGATCAGGATCGCGTTTGCGGTTTGCGCCTGCTTGGGGTGGCTCACGGCGGTTAAAGCCATGGCGAGGCTCCGGGTGAGTTCTTCAGGCGCGCGGGACTTCTGGTCGACAAAGCCCTGGATTCCATCGCCTTGAAATAGAGTCACCGCGCTCCGTCCGGAGGGAATGCCGCGTGACACCGAGAGAGGCTCCCAAGCCGGATCGGTTTCGTCTTCGGCGAAACAAAACGTGTATTTGCCAGGCTGGCCCAGAGTGGCGCGGTCGATCTCGCCGGGACGTCCGCCGCCGACATTGCGAATGATCAACTGAAGCGCGCGCCCGATTGTCGCATTCGCGCGATTGCCCTGACCCAGGGCATTGATGCCCCAGTTCATGTTAATCGCCCGGGAGATCGGGCCGTTCACGATGACGATGGGTCCGGAAAAACAGGTTGTACAGAGAAGACCGTGCATCGTGAACAGCGGGTCGAGTGCCGCTTCGAGCGCGGCCAGAACCACAGGCATGTATTCCGGTTTGCAGCCGGCCATCACGGCGTTGATCGCAACCTTCTCCACCGTGCACTCCGCCAAATCCGGCGGCACCAGGCCAATCGTCTCATCTGGGCGGCGGTTGGTGCCCGACAACATGCGCAGGATTCGCTCGTCGGTAGGCGGCACGACAGGCAGGCCGTCGCTCCAGCCCCGGTCAAAGCAGGCCTCGATGGGGTCGTCCCACTCATCGATCTGGATTGGGCGGCTCTTCAGTTGCGAGTCGCCGAATTGCGCCACCAGGCGCTCCCACACACCAGGCTGACGCGTTTTTGATCCGCAACCAGGGCTGTACGCAGGCAGATCCTGACCTAATTTGGCTATCCCGGTGATGTTCCGCCATTCGTCTCGAACCCACCCGCAAACGCGGCCTGTCTCGCTTTGTCCGGTCATGCGGATCAGCGTCGGAGTGATCTCAATGTCGGCGCGAAACGATTTTTCCAGTGTCTTGTCATAAGCAGCGCCGGCGGAAGACAGGAACCTCGGGTCATCTTGCACGTAGATGGCAAGATCCGGCAACGATTCGCGCAGGCGCTCGAACACGGGAACCAGAAGAGTGCATGTCTGGCAATCCTGCTTGACGAACAATGCGAAACGAGCGCTATCCATGGAATCCTGCTCCGTTTCTCAGGTGATGGTGATTATAGCGTCTGCGCGTGCGGACCCGGCGAGGATGATTCAGCTTGACCGCAGTTATGCCCGAGTGTATTGATCGAATTTACAAGGCGATGAGGTCCAATAGCGGAGGAGATATAGCGACTAGAGGCGCGGCCGCAACGCAAGCGGCTCCCACGCGAAAACGCAAAGCAGCAGGTAAGAAAGCCGCGCCAACCGTTGAGGCGGTGCAGGGCCTGGAGGCCTTTCCGCAGCGCGTAATTGCCGTCGAGCGAGGGCGCGCGCGTGATTACTTTCAGCGCCCGACCCCCGCGTCGCGAGCCGCGGCGGTCTTCTTATCCCGGATAGTCAGCACGGTTAAAATGCCGCAGACGAATCCCAGGCCGGAAAGGGCGAGCAAACCCATGGGAAAGCTCCCGGTGTGCTGCTTGAACCAGCCAAGAACATACGGGCAGACGCCGCCGGCAATGTTACCGATGCCGTTGATCAGGCCGATTCCGCCGGCAGCTACACCCGCAGGCAGCCATTCCGTGCACAGCGCAAAAAATGGTCCCTTGATCGAATAGACCCCGACGATGGCAACACAAAGTCCAACGAGTACCGGAATCAAAGAATGGAAGAAGAAACTGGTAGCGAGGCCGGCGGAGACAGCGAGCAGCGGAATGGCAGTGTGCCACACCCGCTCGCCCGCACGGTCCGAGTGGCGGCCCCAAAGCACCATGCCGATGCAGCCTATACCAAAGGGAATGGCGGTTATCAGTCCGGTCTGAAAGTTGGTGAGACCAAAACCTTTAATGATCGTCGGCTGCCAGATATACAGGGCGGCGCTGGTACCGGCGCTGCCGGTGTAAACGAAGGAGAGCATGAACACGCGCGGGTGGAGTAGGGATCTGAGCGAGCTCATCTCCGGCTTGGAGGAGGACTGGGCGCGACGCTCCACTGCGGCACGCCGCTCTGATTCCAGACGATTCAAAACCCATTCCCGTTCCTCCGCCTTCAGCCATTTCGCCTTGGACGGCCCATCGGAAAGATAAAATAGCGTCACCACACCCAGCAGCACCGCCGGAAACGCCTCCAGCAGGAACAGCCACTGCCAGCCCTTGAACCCGAGAACTCCATGCATTCCCAGAAGCAACCCGGAGATCGGCGACCCGACAAAGCCGGAGATGGGCATCGCCATGGCGAAGATGCTTATCATCTTGGCACGGTAGGCGGAGGGAAACCAGTAGCTCATGAACAGGATAGAGCCAGGAAGGAAGCCCGCCTCGGTGAGACCCAGCAGGAAGCGGTTGACGTAAAACGACCTGGTGCCAACGATGAATGCCGTCGCCATCGAGACCACGCCCCAGCCCACCATGATCAGCGCCAGCCAACGCCGCGCGCCCACGCGCTCCAGCGCCAGGTTGCTGGGAACCCCGAAGGTGACATACGCGGCGAAGAACAGCGACACGCCAAAGGCCAACTCCGTGGGCTTGAGGCCGATATCGTGGTTCATGGTCAAGGCCGCCATTCCGACATTGATACGGTCGATAAAGTTGATCAGAAAGCACAGCATCAGGAACGGCACAATGCGCAGCGCGACGCGCCTCATCGTCGTCCGTTCGATTTCACTCACTGTGCTCGCGGAACTCTGGACGGTCTCGACTGCCATATTCTGCTCCTTCGTTGGGTGGCGGCGACCGGCGTGGATATCCGGGTCAGTTTGGCCGTGGATTATCCTCGTGAGGATTAGCTGGTTAAGGCAAGCTACTACAGAGCAGATGCTGGTGGCTAGCGCAATGTGCGGGGTGCCGAGTGGGCAAGGATTTCTCCCTAAGACGCGGGGCAAATCCCGAATATCGAGCGATCACGGACTTCGCAAGCATCAAGGTTTGGTAATCAGGAGATGGATTCCCCGGGACCGAGGCGTTCAGATGATGTGATTAAATGAGACGATATCCTCAGACGCAGAGGAATGATACGCAGAGGAATCAAGCGAGGGCGCAAATCGTGCGAGACCCGGCCGAAGTTTGAGGAGTGACATGCACAACGAAGGCTGGCTTCATCGACTCTTTCAGCCGAAGGAGCCACTGTCCATTCCGCACGCCCGGCTCTACAAGGTGACGCTGCGAACGGCACACCTGATGGCGACCAGTGTCCTGGTTGGCGGCCACGCTTTCAGCGCGCCCGTCAGCGCGCTCAGACCGTTGCTATACGTGGCGATCGCGACCGGCGCGGGTCTGATTCTGCTCGAGACTGGCCCGAGTTTGCACTTCGTGTTCGAGGGCTGGGGCCTGCTTCTTCTGATCAAGCTGGCCCTGCTATGTTGGATACCGTTCGCGTGGAAACAGCGGTTCCCGATCCTTCTCGCCGTGGTGGCGATTGCCTCCATCGGCTCTCACATGCCTGCAAGGTTCCGGCATTACTCGCTGCTGTATCGCAGAGTGATCAAGTAAAATTAGCCCTCATGTCACGCGCGCAAGAACAGAGTCGGCAAAGACGATGCGGCGACGTTCGGCTGAGGGGCTTCTCCGATCGCGCTTCGTTCGAAGAGGCGATTGCCTGGCTGGATGTCCACGGCCGCCCTGGCCTGCCGGCGGAAGATATAAGCGTCGACGCGGCCCAGGGGCGAGTGATTGCTGAGCCAATTGTCGCCCCGGCGGATATTCCTGCCATGGATTGCGCGGAGGTGGATGGTTACGCCCTCCGCTCGGCCGAGACCGAGGGCGCTACCGATTACAATCCGCTGCTCTTTACGCTTAACGAGCCAAGCCATCCCCTGCCTTTAGCTGGCGCAGTCATGGTTTCCGCGGGCGCTCCCCTGCCTGCCGGAGCGGATGCCGTTTTGCCCTTTGACGCGACGCAGTTGAAGGGCGCGACGCTGGAGATTTTCGCTGCGGTTGCCGCGGGCTCGGGCGTGGAACGAAGCGGGCAGCAGGTACGAGCCGGCACGGCGTTGATCGAGAGTCGGCGAATCCTGCGGCCTCAGGATGCGGGCCTGCTTCGCTCGATAGGTATTGATCGCGTGCGTGTTGTGCGGCTTCCGCGTGTCCGGCTGGTGATCGCCGGGCCGAAGGCATTCACGGGTCATCCATCCGCAGGCGATGCCAATGGCCCGATGCTTGGCGGATTGATCAGGCGCGACGGCGGGATGGTCGAAACCATGAATCCCGCAGAGCCACGATGCGAAGCGATCAGCCAAGCGATCGCCGAGCCGGGAGCGGATGTGATCCTGGTTGCCGGCCGTACCGGCACGGGACCGGACGACGAAGCCCCACTCGCGCTTGCCAAAGTCGGAGAGCTGGCAATACACGGGGTGGCATTGCGTCCGGGGGGCTCGGCGGGCATGGGGCTGACCGGCACGACTCCAGTGCTTCTGTTGCCTGGCGATCCGCTGGGCTGCTTGTGCGCCTACGAACTGCTTGCCGGAAGGTTGATCAGGAGTCTCGGTGGCCGCAGCCCGGAACTTCCCCATCGTGTGCGAGAGGCGGAAGTGGGGCGCAAGATCGTCTCCGCAATCGGATTCGTCGACCTCTGTCGGGTTCGCCTCGTCGATGGACGGGTCGAGCCGGTTGGTTCGGTCGAGGTCGGCGGCCTCGTCTCGAGTGTCCGGGCTGACGGCTTCGTGGTGGTTCCCGCTCCCCTGGAAGGATACGCACCCGGCGCGCGCGTGAAAGTGCATCTCTATTAGCGCGGCATTACGGAGCTGCTGAAAAACTGTTCTCCGAGGTGTCATCCTGAGCGAGCCGGGGTCCCCGGCGACGGCCGCTTTTGCCGTTGCTGGGGTGGAGGAGCGAAGGATCTGCTGTTTGCGCGTGCTGAGAATAAAGCAGATCCTTCGGTCGCGCAAAACCGGCGCGACCTCAGGATGACACTCCTACGAGTTTTGCCCCAGCTTCTTTAAGACCGCTTCGGACGACGCATATACTGACCAGAGTGCCGGAACCACTTTTGAGGAGTTCAAATTGGCGACGGAAGATTTCAAAATTGCGATGCAAAGGGCGGCCCGCCAGGAACAGTTCCTGGAGGTCATTGACCGTGCAGAGGCAGAAGCCCGTTTCCGAAAGCATCTCACCTTAGCGCCGCTGGGAGAGGAAGTTGTCTCTCTCATAAAGGTAGTGGGCCGTGTTCTCTCACGAGACGTCGTCGCCGGCATCGATGTTCCCGGATTTGATCGATCAAGCATGGATGGCTTTGCCGTGCGTGCGGCCGATACGGCTGGCGCCACCAGCGAGCAGCCGCGCGTGCTGCGCCTCAATTCCGAGATATTGACGCCGGGCGTCGAGCCTCGACTCACGGTTGCCGAGGGAACCGCCACGATCATAGCGACGGGTGGAATGCTGCCGCGAGGCGCCGATGCCATCGTCATAGTCGAAGACACAGACACACTGGAACGCGGCGCCGAGTTGCTTGTCGAAGTGCGTCGTCCCGTGCCGCCGGGGCAATCCGTCGCGGTCGCGGGCGGGGACATTGCGCGCGGTGAAACCCTGTTCCGCGCGGGCCAGATTTTAAGTTCTCGCGAGATCGGGTCTCTGGCCGCAATCGGCGTGGCCGAGGTCTTCGTGTGGCGCAAACCGCGTGTGGCCATTTTTTCGACAGGCGACGAACTGGTCACGCCCGGCGAGGCCATGCATCCGGGTGGTGTCTTCGATTCAAATCTGGCGACACTGGCCGCCGCGGTCGAGGAACTGGGGGGAATCCCAGTCCCGCTGGGAATTGCCCGCGATGATGAGGCAGCTCTGACTGCCTTGCTGCAAGCCGCACTTAGCCACGACATGGTGTTGCTATCGGGCGGCTCCTCGAAGGGGGCCGGCGATCTGGCTTATAGAGTTGTTAGTCGTCTTGACCGCCCTGGGATCGTGGTGCACGGCGCGGCGCTCAAACCCGGGAAACCGATATGCCTGGCGGTGACCAACGGCAAGCCCGTTGTCGTCCTGCCTGGTTTCCCGACTTCCGCGATGTTTACCTTTCACGAGTTCGTCGCACCTGTGATCCGCGCATTTGCCGGGATGCCTGCCGAACAGCGCCAAACGTTGCCGGCAACGCTGCCCATGCACGTTACCTCGGAGCGCGGGCGAACCGAATACGTAATGGTCTCGCTCGTGCAAAGAGATAGCGGGCTGGTGGCTTACCCCACAGCCAAAGGTTCCGGTGCGGTGACGGCGTTTGGGCAGGCGGACGGCTTTTTCTCAATCGGATCGCAGACGGAAATGCTGCCGGCCGGAACGGCGGTTGAGGTTACGCTGATCGGGTCGCGACATAAGCCGGCGGACCTTGTCGTGATCGGCAGTCATTGCGTCGGTCTGGATTTGCTGATCGGACGCCTGATGCTGGAGGGAGTCTCGGTCAAGGCGCTGAACGTCGGAAGTACGGGCGGCCTTGCGGCGGCGAAGCGCGGCGAGTGCGACGTCGCCGGCATCCATCTCATGGATGCCGCGAGTGGGGAGTACAATCGTCCCTTTCTGACCGAAGAGTTGGAACTGGTGCCCGGTTATGGCCGCTTGCAAGGTATCGTATTCCGCCCGGGCGACCCGCGCTTCGAAAACCATTCGGTGGAAGAAGCCGTGGCGATAGTGCTTGCGGACGCCGCGTGTCTGATGATCAACCGCAACGCCGGAAGCGGCACACGGATTCTGATCGACCGCATGCTGAATGGCGCGCGGCCCGCGGGATACAGCGCCCAGGCAAAGACGCATAATGCAACCGCGGTTGCGGTGATGCAGGGCCGTGCCGACTGGGGTGTGGCAATTGCCACCGTCGCTCAACAGTACGGACTGGGTTTTCTGCCGTTGCAGGCTGAACACTATGATTTTGTCGTTCCCAAGGATCGTCTGGACCGCGCCCCGGTGCGGCGTTTTTGCGAACTCCTGCGGGACCCCTCGCTCCGGGCCGCGCTTCTGGAACTCGGGTTCAAGCCATAGTTGGTGCTTGGAGTGCTTGATTGAGAAGAAACTACCCCACGTTAGCCAAATGCGGGCGAACATGGGGCACCGTCGAACCCATCGATCGGATTGATAATGAGGATGGAGCGTAGATCGCTACAAAGATCGAACCGACTGCGCTCCGGTTCCGAGAGTGACGACCAGCGGGAGAATTCGCGGTGAAGTCAGACAGCGCTGCCTCTTGGACAATCGCGTGGGGGCCACTGATTGTGGTTGTGATCGGGACTCTCCTGTTTCTGCTTGGCGCCGGACGCTTCTTTCTCAGGGATCGCTTTAGTTTCGTCGATGGCCTTTATTGTTTCCTTGCGATCATCCCGGCGGGATTCGCGCTTCTCGTATTTGATTTCGTGCTTCATCATGCACGGCTGGCGTCGGTCATCCTCCTCTTCTTGGGCGCGGTGCTGATTTTCTCGTCTCCTGTTGTTGACGTTGCGCTCGGACTGGCTCTCGTGGGAGCCATGGTGGGTCCCGCAGTGAGTGAATGGAAACAGGGGAAGCGCGTTCGACAAGCAGAGATGGAAAATCGTGGCGAGGGAAAATCTCAGGATGATCAAAATGGTATTGAGTAGTGTTGTTGAGGCAATCGGGAAGACGCCGATGGTGAGCCTGTCCCGCATGACAAAAGGGCTGGACGGCAATATCTTCGCCAAGCTCGAGTATCTGAATCCCGGCTTCAGCAAGAAAGATCGAGCCGCGCTGCAGATGATACTCGAAGCGGAACAGGCGGGAGCGCTATCGCCCGGCCAAACGGTTATAGAGCTGACCAGCGGAAACCAAGGCACCGGCCTTTCCATCGTATGCGCCGTCAAGGGCTATCCGTTCATCGCGGTCATGTCCAAGGGAAATTCCATGGAAAGGGCGCGCATGATGAGAGCACTTGGCGCGGAAGTCGTACTGGTAGACCAAGCTCCGAATGGCATTCCCGGCCAGGTGTCAGGCGAGGACCTCGAACTGGTGGAAGAGGCGACGCGGCGACTCACGGTTCAACGCAACGCTTTCCGTGCCGATCAGTTCAGGAACCAGGGAAATGTGCACGCGCATGAATATCATACGGCGGAGGAAATGTGGGAGCAGGCGGCCGGGCGGATCGATGTATTCGTCGATTTCTCAGGTTCCGGCGGGACCTTTGTGGGCTGCGCCAAAGGGCTCAAGAAGCATAAGCCGGGCATCCGTTGCTATCTGATCGAACCGAAGTCTGCCGCCTACCTGGCAGGAAAGACGGTCAGCAATCGATCTCACAAAGTACAGGGCGGCGGCTACAGCATGGAATTGCCGTTCCTGGAGCGCTCTTTGGTGCACGATTATCTGCAAGTCTCCGACGAAGAGGCTATCGATACCACGAGAGAACTTGCCAAAAAGGAAGGCATCTTCGCCGGATTCTCTTCCGGAGCCAACGTCGCCGCCGCTCTACAGTTGCTCCGAGAACGGGAAAAGGGCGCCAATATCGCCCTCACCATCAATGATTCAGGACTCAAATACCTCAGTACAGAGCTCTTCTAAACTCGTGGATCACTTCGCAGGCTCTAATCCTGCTTCTCGTAGTACCGGAGCCGCGGCGGGAGAAGATAAAAAGAGAATCAACTGTTTAGCGGCCGCCGGGTTCGCCGCGCTTGCGCTGACTCCCGCGGAGAACACCGTCAGGCTTTGTAGGCCCGGAGGCAGTGGACCGACCACTTCCGCGCCCGCTACTGGCATAAGTTCGCTGATCATCTGCACCGCGATCTCGACTTCGCCGGAAGCGGCAAGCGCGCCGGAAGACCCGCCGGCTGGGACCAGCTTAGTCTTTGGCTTGAGTTGCTCAGCGATACCGAGCTTCTCCACAACCTGTGCGAAAACGATCCCGCTTGCGCCGCCACCGGCCGGGTCAGAGTAAGCGATCGACTTAGCGGCAAGCAGAGTTCGCTTGAGGGCCTCGGCCGAGCTGATGTCCGGTCGTGGCGCACCGCGACGAATCGCGATCCCAACACCAGTCTGGGCAATCGGCGTGCGGCCTTGCTCGACGATTTTGCCCAGCTTAACCACACTATCCAGCGCCGGGGCTGTGACAATGACCACATCGGCGGCTTCGCCATTCTTGACACGGTTCAAAAGGCCGCCGGTCGCGCCATAGCTGAGGACGAGTTTATTTCCCGTCTCACGCTCGAACTGCGGCCCCAGCTTTTCCATCGCTCCAGTAAGAGCCGAAGTACACAGCACCTTGATTTCGGAAGCAAACGCATTGGAAGGAATCGCCAGGGCGGTAATGAGAACAAGTGCAATCACAACCCTGCGTATGGAAAGAGATACTGTTCTGACGTTCTTGTGCATGCAATCTCCACGGACCACACAATTGGCAGGACCACGCTTCACTCCAACACACATTGTCGAACGAGCAGCCGATTATATTTCATTCGCGCGCGCTCGCCCGTTTATTGTGGCTTAGCTTGCGCCGCGTGCAGTGATATTCTCGCGGCAGCCGGGCTTGGCAAGCCATCGGAATCGGGATGAGCCAGCTCCGGCCGGGTGCTTTCGTTGGGCGTTTGGGGTTGAACCACTTGGCCTATGTCGAAGACAGTAGCGTTCCGCTTCGGATTAAATCGTCCCTCGGTAAGGTAAGCCACCGCCAGACCACCGGCAATCACCGGGTGCAGCACGGCCAGGGGCAGTGAAACCTTTTTAGTCTTGACGATACTCTCGATGACTCCGTCGACGGAGTCGCTGCGGTGAATGCTGCCCGGAACCTGAGGAATCACGAACCTAGTAAGCTCCAGTTCCGGATGGCGCTTGCTGTAGCTCACGAGTGATTTTGCCACCTGTTTCGGCGCCATCATGCCGGCGTCTGCAATGTAGCTGCGATGCACTGAACCTGGATAATAGCTATTGAGGACACGGCCGGCGAAGTCCGCGCAGTTATGAAACAAGAAATTGAAATGACTCTTGTTCCGCCGCCGATTGAACTCGCGGATCAAGGCATCGTCCTGTTGTTCGCTGGTCTCGACTTCAAAGCCGTAGATTTTGCGATCATAGGCGGACCCGACCAACTGGATCCACTCGCCTTGCGGCACCTGCCCTGTCGGATCGTTGGGCGCAAGCGCCAGCAAATGACTTCGCCGATAGGCGTCTCTGAGGGATCTCACGGCGTCGGCGTCGACGGCCTTCGGTATCTTTTGAAGGTCGTCCACGGCATAGAGATATGGAACAAGCGGGATTGCGATCCAGTCATATCCGGCAATCCTGTGGTATCGACTGATTACCACACCTGCTTCTCCCGCTTCGCATCGTCGCAACAGCGTCGGCGATGCAGCGCAGATCCGGGTCAGATAAACAGCGGCATGGCCCGTCGGGTTCATGTAACCAAACTTGCCAAAAGGCTCTTCCAGCAGCAGCGCAGCTCCGGCATGCGCCTGGGCAATTGCGCCGAGGATGAAAAAAAGAAGAATTCGGAGCTTCATCATCGTTGTGTGGCCGAAAATCATACTTTATCCTTAAACCCCAGCGAAGCCCATTAATTTCGGCGATTCATGGTACTTTTGATTGTTCCGTCTGTTCGAAAATAGATTTGTTCCTCGAGCTTTTGGCGCCGGTTTTACCCGACCGCGGCCTGGTTCTCGCACTCTAGTTTTCTTCAACAGAACGCAACAATTTTGACATTTCCGTGTTGCAATCTCCCGAGAGCTGGGTTAAACCAATTTCGCAAGAAACTGAGGGACTAGAACCCGCAGTTCTCTTGTCGCTGGACGCGAGGGTTAAGCCATGCCCCTTCAAATATCCATCTACGAAACTGCTCTAGCCGCTCAATGCGAGTTGCGCTTCATGCCAAATTCAAAAGGCCGTTCCAAACGCTCCATGTCACTTTTGGCCGGGCTGGCCGTGTTCGTATCGATGTTTGTATTGGCGGCCATTGGCCAGCAGGCGCCCGCGAATTCGGGGGACGTCAACCTGGTCAACGTACTTGCCACGGTTCGCGACAAGCACGGAAAGATCGTCAATAACCTGTCGCAGAACGACTTTGTCCTGGACGAAGAGGGCCGTCAGCAGGCCATTCGCTCCTTCAGCCGGGAGACTGATCTTCCGCTCACGCTCGGGCTCCTGGTCGACACCAGCCCGAGTCAGCGCAAGGCGCTTGAGCAGGAACGCTCTGCCAGCGGCCATTTCATCGATCAGGTGCTCCGGGAAGATAAGGACAAGGCGTTCCTCATCCACTTCGATCGCGAAGTCGAACTGCTTCAGGACCTTACGCCGTCAAAACAGAAACTGAATTCCGCTCTTGGCTCACTCCAACAACCACAGCTCAAAAGGGATGAAGACGACTCCAGCGGGAGCGGGTATCCCAGGAGCGGACGCGGCTCGGGTCGTTCGCAAATGGGCGGCGCATTGTTGTACGACTCCGTTTACCTCGCCTCCAACGAACTGATGCTGAAACAGTCAGGACGCAAGGCAGTCATCGTTCTTTCCGACGGCGTTGATCGAGGCAGCAAAGTGACTCTGGAGCGGGCAATCGAATCCGCCCAGCGGACCAACACCGTTGTGTACTCGATTCTGTTTGCCGGCCACCAGAGCTCCGACAATGACAGCGGTTGGGGACACGGAGGGGGAGGCATGGGTGGTCCCATGGGCGGCGGTCCCATGGGCGGTCCTATGGGACGCCGTGGCGGAGGGTATCCCCGCTCACCGGAGCCTCGGCAAGACCGCTCCAACGGCAAGAAGATTCTGGAGCGCATTTCCAAGGAAACCGGCGGCCGTATGTTCGAGGTCTCCAAGAAGGAAACGGTCGATCAGATTTATCAGCAGATTCAGGAAGATCTTCGGAATCAATACAGCCTCGCTTATGTGCCGGATCGCCCTGGCAACGCCTCGGAGTACCGCAAGATCCATGTGACCACGACGCAGAAAGAACTGGTGGTGCAAACCAGAGATGGATACTACCCGGCCAAGCAGCTCGAGGCGAAGCAGGAGAAAGAGCAGAATTAGAGCAGTACCTTCAAGACTGGGTCCTTCGCTGCGGATGTCATCGTGAGAAGGTTCGCCGCTTTTGCGAACCGACGTGACGATCTATGCATTTCACCGAGCGCCACGGCTGTAAAAAGCAAATACATGGACCCTTACGTCGCCGAGTTCCTTCGCTGCGCTCAGGATTTCGCCTGCGGGCTCAGACGCCCGCAAAACGGCTCAACCTCAGGGTGACACGCTGGAATAATCGTTCTTGGGATACACCAACCTCAACAACACTCTAGCCAGTTTCGCGGCCGGTACAAACTCACGCGCCTGCACTCAATCCAATGCCGCGGGCCACCATGCGAGCGGCGTCATCAAAGCCGTTGAAGCAGAATGCGCCGGGGCAAACCGGTACATCCCATCCAAAGCCTTCGACCGCCTGCGCCAGCGAGAATGGGTGAAACGAGCGCTCGAGTTGCAACTCCTCGTTGGCAAAGACGAAACGTCCTCTGCCGGTGATGACCGCATGAGGTCCGCCGCGAAGCCCGCATCGCAAGCGCTCTCCGCCGCCGTTTAGAAAACCGGGACTGGTGATGAAATCGACCGAAGCCACGAAACGCCTGGGATCGTGAGGCATGGCGATCACCACCCGGTTAGCCAGACTCGCGATATCGTGAGCGCCGCCACTGCCCACCATCCGCAGCTTAGGTTTGCGATAGTCGCCAATCACCGTACTGTTGAGGTTTCCGTGCCGGTCGACCTGTGCCGCCGAGAGCAGTCCCACGTCGATACGGCCAGCCTGAAGATCCCCGAATACGTCCAGACAATCTCCGATCATGGCGGTATCCGCGGTCACGCTCGGACTACCGGTGGAGAGTGGAGCGATGGGGGGATTGGCGTCGATGGCGCCGGATTCATAAATCAGCACCAGATTCGGCGCGTGAGTCCGCTTGGCAAGCATTGCGGCCAGCGAAGGCACGCCGATACCGACGAAGCAGGTTTCGTGGTCGGCCAGTTCCAAGGCGGTTGCCAGAACCAGGTTCTCCATCTCCGTCTGAGCGTTCATTACCGTGCCTCCACGGGGTCCCCGCTACGCGCGTCTTTACGCGTAGTGGGGTGGACGCGTCTGGCTATTCCAATCCGCTCAAGAACTCCAGGCTCCAGCGAGTTCAGATAGGCCTCGCGATCGGCAACGTTTCGAACGTGGCGGTCCAGGTAGGCGGATAGCTCGTTCGGGTTCCGGGAGACACGATCATAGAGGACGAAATGTTCGTCGTCGCGCGTGTAATAACCCTGCACGTAGGAAGGGTGAGCGCCTCCGGGCACATGACAAACCGCCGCGGTTCGGTGCGCGGGAACGATGGTCCTCTCGGGAGCGGCGCGGATCACCTCGCGCGGAACAATCTCTTCCACCGTGGCGATCACCACGCGGCTTGCGAGAGCGCCTTCGCGAGTATCTCCATCGATCCCCCACATCTGCACGTTTCCGTCCTCATCCGCGCGCTGCGCGTGGATCAGCGCCACCTCGGGGAGCAGCGCCGGGATTGCGCTGAGAGATTCGCCTGTGAACGGGCAGGTTATCTTTCTCGCGTCAGCCGACGCCTGCGGAACGTCGCCAGCCAGCAGTACGCGGCTCGGCAGAAAGGGAACCCCGATGCGCCCGGCGTGCAGACGCAGCAGGAGCGTAAAGTTCGTCCACTCCTCAACCCCGAGCGAGCCGGTGTCAACCGCGCGCCGAAACGAGTGTGAGATGCCGACTCCCGGATTTCCCAGGTAGCCGAAAATTACCTTCGCCACGCACCCGGCGCCAATCAGTTGGTCGAATAGAATATCCGTCCCGGTGCGGCAAAGTGTCAGCCCCTTTCGACCCTGCCTGATCAACTCGTGCCCGGCCGCGAAGGGAACGCAATGGCCAAACCCGCCAATGAAGATGAGCGCGCCATCCGGCACATACCGCTGGATAGCGTCGCCAAGACTGAGCAGCTTACTCATTCTGTGTTCAATTCCTTGACCAGAGGCTCTGGAGGATGCCACAAATCTCGCCCCAACCCGCGCAACCACGGCGCGCGTCGGGGACCCCGCCAGTGCCTGTGAGTTGAAAAGCACTGTTAGTCTAGACCAGTTTCACAAAAGGTGTATCGCGAAAAGCAGCCGAGACGCTGGGCTGACAAATGCCATTCGACAACCACCTGCAGAACCGTCAAAATACTCGGCGGAGAAGCTGAGCGATGCCCTTCGTCTGGCTGGTCGAATGCAAAACCTGTCTTCAGCGATTTGCCATCAAGCGGCGCGAGCTTGTCCCCGGCAAGAGCACGGACGCGATCGCTCCCGGTACGGACGCCGGCTCCTTCGAATGCCCGCACTGCCACGAATCTCACCGCTACACCACCGACGATTACATTCCCGGCGAGGGCCGTATCTATCGTTGAGTGATTGAGGACGCGACTAGGAGCTGCTCAGCTAATCATGAGGAGGGTTCTATGCCAGGCGCGGTATTAGGCAGTACCAGAGATGCTGTATCCCTCGCCGCGGGTGTCATCGTGAGGAGGCTCGCCGCTTTTGCGAACCGACGTAACGATCTATGCATTTTCACCCCGCGCCAGCCGAAAGCCGGAAAAAGCAAATACATGGACCCTCACGTCGCGTCCTAACGGACGCTCCTCAGGGTGACACGCTGGAATAATCGTTCTGGGGATATTCCAACCCTAACGCCGCTGCTCAGCCGGTCCTGAGCATCAGCAAGAGAGAAGTTGCTGCACTGCCGTAAAGAAGGCTTGGGGATGGTCGCCCTTGACGGCGTAGGCGTCTACCCACCGCAATTCCTCTTCCGGAAGATTCACGTAGGCAGAGAACAAAAGAATCTTGACTGCTGGATTGAGACGCTTGAGGGCAGCAGCGACCTGCGCTCCATTCATCTCCGGCATGGCATAGTCGAGGACGACAGCAGGGATTCGATGACGACCAAATAGTGCCAATCCTTCGCGTCCACTGGTGGCCGTCAATACCTCGTAGCCTTGACTTTCAAGCAGTATCTTGCGGACCGCCAAGCCCTTCGGCTCGTCGTCTATGCACAAGATGGCCCCAGATCTTGACTTTACATTCTGCGGGAATGGGAGAGAGGACCGTGCGCCAGGAATGTTTCCACGATTGGAATCCTGGGGCAGGTTTCCGGTTGAATTGGCGGAATCCAGCGACTGGTTATTGATGGCCGCTTGCGAGAGATGGTCCATACTGCCTGCCAATAAAAAGGGGAACTGCCCTAATTATTGCGAGGCACTGACGTACTTGTCTGTCTGGTAACAGACATTCTCGAAGATAAATTGATATTTTGTCACTACCGGCTTATCTCGCGAGAGGCCGCCCATGTTGGCGCGTACTGGCATCTTTGCTTGTCTGGTAGCAGACATTCACAGCAGCCCAAGACGATGATATTCATCCCGCACGGTGCGATAGCATTCGCAAGCCACCTGCTCAAGTTCTTCGCGCTTCTTGATGGTCACGTGGCCGCGAGAGTAGTCGATCAGGCCCGCTTCATGCAGCGTGCCTGCCGCCAAAGTAACCGTGGTGCGGGGGGAACCCAGCATCTGGCCTAAGAACTCGTGTGTGAGCGGCATCCGGTCGGTTTGCACACGGTCGTAACAGGTAAGAATCCACCGCGCCAGACGCTCACTAATCGTGTGCAGTCGGTTGCAAGCGGCATTCTGGGCGCTTTGAATCAGATAAGCCTGCACGTACTTTTGGAGATGGCTCCGTAACTGGCCGTCGCGCTCAAATTCAGCTTTCAGACGCGGTGCTTCGATGCGATAGCCGGAGCCAGCGACTTGAATGAACGTCTCCCCCGGTACCGTCCCTGCTCCCAGAATTATGGGAAGCCCGACGACACCGTCAATGCCAATGATGCCGACCTCAACTGTTTCTCCGCCAGCGAGGGTCAGGACGACGGAAGCGAGTCCCTCTTCCATGAAATATGCGTGATCGGCATGGCCGTCCAGCAGTGGGGTTCGCACTTTCAGAGTGACTGGTGACAGATGCGGCTTCAGGCGGTCAATTTCCGCTTTCGGCAGTGCTGCCAATACGCGATTTTTATACACTTTTGCGGGCGGGTTCATAGCTGCTCCTTCCGCCGGAAACCGGCATCTGGATGCGCAAATGAACCAACCCCGACAGGCGGGCGGAGATGCGTATGAAGATGTACCTTAAATGTACGCTCTAATTGCGAGCTTTACGCTTTTAATTACACCCTGTTTCGCCTTAACCCTTTTCAGGCAGGGGCGAGAGTATGTCTGGTATCAGACTAAGCGACCGCATTATTCTGTCCGGTATCTAACTAAGCAACCAATCAAAGGACTGGCCCGATGTGACGAACGAGTCCACCCCGATTTCCTCGGGTCTTCGGATTGAAGGCAGAAGAGAGAGGTGTTCTGCGGCGCCCGCAGTAGAGGGCAGGCTTGCGGCGTCGCTTGCCCACGAGATCAATAACCCTCTCGATTCACTCGTTTCCCTGCTCTACCTCATGAAAGCAGAGGCTACGCTCACAGAGAAAGGCAGCCAGTACCTGACGCTCGCGGAGGAAGAGGTACAGCGAATTTCCCAAATCGCCCATGCGGCCCTGCATGATTACCGGGATGCAAATGGCCGGAGGGATGCGAACGTGCCCCGATTGGTCGGCTCCGTGGTCGATTTCTACCGGTCGCGGTTTGAGGCACGCGGCATCTCGGTCAATACTCGCTACTGTAGTAACGGCGACCTTCCTATTTACGCTGGTCCGTTGCGTCAAGTGTTCTCTAACCTCTTGCTGAATGCCGTCGACGCCATGCCTGGAGGCGGACAATTTCACGCACGGGCATCCACCGCCCGCGAGTGGTCGGGGCAGCGGAGACACGGATTACGGGTGACGTTTGCGGATAACGGCAGCGGCATAGCTGCGGAGAACCTGCACAAGATATTCGATCCCTTCTTTACCACGAAAGGTTCCGGCGGTTGCGGTTTGGGGCTCTCCCTGGTCAGAGATGTGGTGCAAAAGCACGGTGGCTCGCTCCGCGTCCGCAGCAGCACAAAACCGGGCCGAAGCGGCAGTATCTTTGCGATCTTCCTGCCTGCCGCTTAGAGCAATTCCAGAGTTGGTGTATCCCGATGTTTTAGGGAGGCGTCATCCCGACCGAAGCGAAGCCGGGGCCCCCAGCAAACGCCGCTGTTGCGTTTGATGGGGTGGGGAGCGGAGTGGAGGGATCTTGTGTCTTCTCGCTGTCTTCCCGCGGCAAAGCAACACAAAAGATTCCTCGACTCGCGACGCAAGGCGTCGCTCGCTCGGAATGACGTTCATCTCTTGAGGTACAGCATCCCGAGAACTGCTATAGTATCCGCCGGCACGCCGGTTCGCTGCGACCTACTTCATCACTCAGCATCACCGGGCAAAGGACTGTTGACGGTGGCAAGTTCCTCCAGGATGCGGCGTCTCTGGGCTGGGTCGGTCACGCTGCGCAGCACTTCTTCTCTGCGGCGCGCAACTTGATCTAGCCACGCGCCGTACTCTTCGCCGAATTGGGCTTCCAACTTCTGGCGGACCCGGCGCGCGAAGGCCGGACTTACCCCTGACGTGGAAATTGCAATCTGCAAAGCGCCTCGCCGCACGACGGCGGGATAGAAAAAATCACAGTGTTCGGGATCGTCCACCACGTTGCAGAGAACTCCGCGGCGGCGCGCTTCGTCATGAACCCGATGATTGAATTCGGAGGAGGAGGTGGCAGCCACCACCAGGAAAGCGCCGTTAAGGTCGTCGGGCTCAAACTGCCGCTGGCTGTAGACGATCAACCCCTGCCGCGCCCATTGCTCAACCTTGGGCGTTGCGGTTGGCGCCAGCACCACGAGCGCGGCCTTGGTGGCAAGCAGACCTTGGATCTTGCCTTCGCCGATTGCTCCGGCCCCCACTATGACGCACCTGCGTCCAGTGAGGTCTAACATCATCGGAAACAACTGCCGTTGCTCGCTCATTTCGCTCATCGGGCCTTTCTGGCGGTTCGTTGCTTCATCATCTATAGAGACAGTGCGATCGTCAATGTCCCGCCGGCTGGCCGAGCATCGCTCCAGCATTATTCTGGAGTGGCTGTCTCAGAATCTGGTGGAAACGCCAATCCGAGGTAAGCGGCCGCTTGCGCCAGCGAAGCCCTCAGCGGTAGATCGGTATTAATCGTGAGATGCTCGAAGGCGATCGGCTCAAAGTTTGCCTGGATGCGCTTGTAAAGCCTGTAGTCGCGGTTCCGCGCCAGGTGATTCCCGGCGCGTTTCAAGCGGCGTTTGGCTACTTCGTCGGAACACGCACAATGGAGAATTCGCCACGGAACCGCCAGACGCTCGGCGAGTTCGATGGCGGCCCGAAGCTGGTATTTGCGGGAGAAAGTCCGGCCATCAAGATAAACGTGCAACGGCCGGTTCTTGCGCAGAAGATATTCGGCGGCGGCAAGCATCATGGAGCCGCAGAGATCATCCTGCTGGCGCGAGTAGTCGGTGTGCGCCGCGCCAAAAACCGCTTGCCGGATGACATCTTTATTCAGCACCGCGCTGGGCGCATACGCCGCCAGTGCGTGGCACAATGTACTTTTACCCGTGCCCGGCAAGCCGGAAAAAATCACCAGCATCGAATCACCCTGGACATAGGAACGACATGCGAACGACATGCGAACGGCCTGCACTCTTCGTCGGTGCCGCCGATGAGCGTGCGGTCTCAGAATAAGTGTATCTCCCTTTAGTTGCCGCACGGCAAATTGCGCCGCACTATTAGGTTACGGGCAGGTTACTCGCAGTTACTTCCGTGACTTTACAGCCGCATCCGGCCTGTCGAGAATACAGGCGTTGGCAGTTCTGGGGGAGGGCTGCCAAGCGCCTGAGACTTCGGTCGATGGCGCTTTTTTTATTGCTAGTTACTTTCGGGTTCGCATCCGGCTGGGGCTTCCGGCACAAGCATTCTTGAGTTACTTTCGAGTGGGATTCCCCTCTTCTACAGCGGGGCAAGTTCCGGGCTGTCACTCGTCACCGGGAAGCCATGGCTCATCTGGGACGGCAAGGCGGGATGCGACTCGGGGTGGACGAGCCGGGCGGTCCGTCACCGGGAAGCCACTGCTCATTTGAGACGGCAAGGGTTAACCTGGCAAAGCAAGCTTCAATCGCCTTGTCGCAGCCCGAATTGGGGAAGGCGGTGCCCGGTTCGGGCGTTTCGCGTCGTTCTTTGGTCTGCGGCATCGAATGTAGTGGTAGGATACTGAGTTCTGCGCTTGCGGGCTGCCGCCGAGCGATTTCTCAGTTGGGAGGAAGAATGGCTAGTGACGCAATATTCGAGGTGACCGACTCTAATTTCGATCAGGAGGTGCTCAAGTCGGACCAGCCGGTGATGGTTGATTTCTGGGCTGCCTGGTGTGGTCCGTGCCGCGCGCTGGCGCCACTCGTGGACGAGATAGCCAAGTCGTACCTTGGCAAGGTGAGAGTCGCCAAAATGGATGTCGATAAGAACATGTCGACCCCGCAGCGCTATGGCGTGCGCGGGATTCCAACGCTGCTGATCTTCAGGGGTGGGCAGGTGCGCGAACAGATTGTGGGCTATGTCCCAAAAGAAACGATTCAGAAGGCGCTCGACAAGAATCTGGTGGTCAGCTAGAGGCTGGCCTGCACCGGTCTTCACATCCAAATGACAAAAACAGCCCGGCGAGGTCCGGGCTGTTTTGTTTTTGACGCATGTTCGAAAGATACATCCCATGAAGCGCCGGGCTAAAAACCGGGCTTATGCTCCGGTTTACCTTCCGCGAGTCCGGTCTAGCTCCGCTATACACTTATTCTGAAAGCGCTCTCGATCCTGCCAATTTCAGTACTTTCGCAGAACCCCTATGACGCGCCCTTGCACCTGCACCTGCGCCGCCGGAACGAGTATCGGCTGCATATTCGCATTCGAGGGCTGGAGCCGGACACGCTCGCCTTCACGATAGATGCGCTTCAGAGTAGTTTCCGAGTCTCCAATCAGAGCAACCACGATTTCTCCATCGCGTGCCGTCGGCACCTTTTCGATCAGAACGTAGTCGCCATCGACGATGTGCTCGTCCTGCATGGAATCGCCGCTCACCTGCAACACGAACACGTCGCGTGAGCGCGTCAGGTCCGCCAGGGAAATGGTTCCCGGATTCTCCAGTTGTTCCACCGGACGCCCTGCTGCAATCCGCCCCACCAGCGGTAGCTCCAGTGAGGCCGCCGCGGCCGGCCTCGTCCGGGTCTTTATCGGCAACAGGTCAATCGACCGGCTGCGATTGTAATCCCGCTTCAGCAGACCTTTTTCTTCGAGGTTGGAGATATGCTTGTGCACGGTCGCCAGTGAACTGAGCCCCAACCCAGCCCCGATCTCCTCAAACGATGGGGAGTATCTTTGCCGTGCCACAAAGTTCGCAATGAAGTCATACACCTGCCGCTGCCGCTTGGTGAGAGCCATATTCTTCCCGTCCCGAAACAAATATGGCGAATAAAAAGCGAAGTGTCAAGCGCAAAGTGATTCTCCTGTGAGTACCCGCAAAGTAGCGGGTCCTACATGTACTGTCAGGCAATCCCCCATGTACCACCTGGTGTGCGGAATCGGAACTGACGTTACCTGCCCCCGGGGCCAGATAAGTGATTAACTTCCTGTTCAACGGCAAATCCCTTCGTCGCAGGTTCGCATGCTGGGAATTCAATATTTCGATCAATCTTCCACGGATATCTCCAAGTACGTGCAAAAGGCGGAGAAGGCCCTGCAAAGGGGCAGGTTGAAGTCAGCTCTGAGCCAGTATCTCAGGGTCCTGCGGATTGATCCGGCCAATGCAGGAGCGAAGGAATCGGTCGCCGACCTTTATGCCTCGTTGAACCAGCCCACCCTGGCTGCCGAGCAGTTGAGCGAGGTGTTTCATTTCTATGCGGAAAAATCGAACCTGTCGAAAGCCACACTGACCTATAAGCGCCTGAGCCGCTTACGTCCCGTGCTCCCCGAAGAGGCCCTCCTATTTGCCCGGCTGAGCGGGCGGACTAACCAGCGTGAGACGGTGCTCGCCTACGAGACCGCGCTCAACGGTTATCGAACGTTGCGCCGCGACGCCGAGGTCCTTGAGATTCTGGAACGCCTGACCAAGCTGGACCCGACTGCCGAGCGCTTCCAGCAGCTTGGCGACGCGGCCATCAATCAGGGTCTGACGCGGGAGGCTGCCGCCGCATACACCGGAGTGGCGCTGGAGTTTCAGCGCCATGGAGTCGACGGCTCCGGTCAATTTGCCAAGGCCTACGCGCTCGATCCGGCAAACCCCGTTGCGGCACTCGGCCATGGCTCCGCGCTGCTGGAGACCGATCCCGCGCAGGCGGTAAGAATTCTGGAGCCGCTGGCAAACTATCCCTCCAGTCCGGCGGAAGCGCGCGAGCCTTATGGCATTGCGCTGATGCGTGCAGGCCGCCCGGTTGAGGCCGAACCTTACATCTGGGAACTTTTCGAGCGCGATCCGCGCCAATGGCTGGAGAAGGTGATTGAACTGATCGGTTACACGATCGATGCCGGCCAGGAGGAGCATGCCGTCGATCTCTCGCAGCGGCTGGAGGAGTTCCAGCGCAGGGTCGGAATGCGCCGCGAGTTCGTCGCGCTCACCAAGCGAATGGCCGGGACGCGGCACCCCGGGCCTGTTTTCCTGGAATACCTGGCCGTTTTATACGATTCCGCCAATCATGAGACGGACCTGACGGTGACGTTGGCGAGACTCTTCGATCACTACATGGCGACGGGAGATTTCGAGCGCGCGACCAGCGCCCTGGAACGTGCCGTCGATGTCGACGCCTACGAGGGCGGGCACCAGGCGCGTCTGGAGAGCTTGCGGGACAAGGTCGATCCAGGGCGGCTGAGAGGCCTGGACCATCGTCTGGCCGCAATCAGAACTACCGCCGCGATCCAGGAGGAGAACCCGCCCGCCGCGAATCAGGTTGCGGTGCTGGAAGACCTCATGGTTGAGGCCGAGCTCTTCTGTCGCTACTCGCTCCTGGCGCAGGCTGCCGGCACGGTGGCGAAGATACGGGAGAGGTTTCCATTCGAGGAAGAGCACAACGCGAGCCTTCGTGAGCTTTGCATCATGCTCGGCCTTCAGCCGCGGGGTGCGCCAGTTGCGCACGTCCAGGCTCCGGCCGACCCCCTGCCTCACACCGGCGGACTGCTCAAGCGCTCGTCCTATCTCGATGTATTGCTTGCCGAAGTCGAACGCGCGAAGGCGCAGAGAAGTCCGCTCACGCTCTTGCTGCTCGAATTCGCCGCCCCGGATTCGGCGCCGGAGGGCGACCCTCAGGCTTGGCAGGAGTTCATGCAAAATGCCGGGGAGACCGTCTGTTCGTGCTTGCGGCACGGCGATCTGGCCATCCGCTATGGACCGGCGCAAATTGCCGTTCTGCTGGCAAGCACTTCCGGGGAAGACGCGTCGCTTGTGATCGACGACATAAGACGGGCCCTGAAAAAAGCCTGCACTGATAGCGGTTGCGCACCGGTGCTGACCGTCGGCGCGGCTGAAGCTAAGCTCGATCCGCTGTTCGATGCCGCCGACATTGCTACCGAAGTAATCAACCGCCTTGAGAACGCCCTGGAACAAGCGAAAACCACCGAAGTGGGAGCGGCGTACCCGCTCGTCTATTCGGCCCCGGCTGTACAACTCGCCGAATTCGGTCCGCGCTGATTGCCATATATCGGAGGCTGCTGGTAAACTCTGCTGGTTTCGTCCGCTGGGGTGGACGAAAGCATGTGTGTCTTTCCTGTTAATTACACTTCTGTCCAAAGACCAATTTTATGATGACACCGGTTGACATCGCTATTGTCAGCGGGGCTCGCACGCCGATGGGCCGCTATTGCGGAGCCTTGCGCGATTTCACTGCAAACGAGCTTGCCGCGGTCGCGAGCCAGGAAGCAATCCGTCGCGGCGGATTGGAGGCGCGCGAGTTCGACCATGTCGTTTTCGGCAACGCCCTGCAAACTTCCGCGGACGCGCTCTACGGCGCGCGTCACGTGGCGCTGCGGGCTGGCCTGCCCATCGAAACGCCGGCTCTTACCGTCAACCGCCTATGTGGTTCGGGCATACAGTCGATCATCACCGCCGCTCAACTGATTCAGCTTGGCGAAGCGCAGACGGTTCTGGCCGGCGGCATGGAATCGATGTCGCAGGCGCCGCACGTCATCCGCGGAATGCGCTGGGGAGTCGGGCTTGGCGAGGGCAAACTCGAGGATTCCCTGATGGTCGCGCTGCTTGACAGCTACTGCGGGATGTACATGGCCAACACGGCGGAGCTGTACGCGCAGCAGCAAGGAATCAGCCGCGAGCAGATGGATGAATTTGCCCTGCGCTCGCAGCGCCTGGCCCATGAAGCGCAGGTGGCCTGCCGGTTGGCGGCGGAGATCACGCCGGTTGCGTTGAAGAATCGTCGCGGCGAACCCACCGGAGAGCGCTTCGAGAAAGATGATTATGTGCGTCCGGATGCGACGCTGGAGTGCCTTGCCGGGCTGAAGCCGGCGTTCGGGAAAAACGGCTCGGTTACGGCCGGCAATGCCAGCGGAATTGTCGATGGCGCCGCTGCCGTGGTCGTCATGCCGCTCGCCGAGGCCGAGCGACGCAAGCTGAATCCGCTCGGACGCATTGTCGGCTGGGCGATGGCCGGCGTAGATCCGAAGATCATGGGATCGGGCCCCGTTCCCGCTTCCCGGCAGGCGCTCAAGAGGGCCGGGCTCGATCTTGCCCAGATGGATCTCGTCGAAGTGAATGAAGCTTTTGCCGCCCAGTATCTGGCGGTCGAGAAAGAGCTTGGCCTCGATCGCGACAAAGTAAACGTCAACGGCGGAGCGATTGCGCTTGGGCATCCGCTGGGCGCCTCCGGCACGCGACTGGTGATTACGTTGCTTTACGAACTTGGGCGCCGCAAGGCACGCTACGGACTGGCCACGGCGTGCATCGGCGGCGGGCAGGGCATCGCCATAATCGTGGAAAACCTGCGGCGCTGAGTCAACCCCAACAAGCCAACAACTGGCTTGTTGGGGGCCCCGGCAGCCGCTTGGTGCCCCACGTTCGCCCGCGTCGGGGTCCCCAGCGAGGCTCGGCTCGCTGGGGTGATTGGGGCTATCGTGGGGTAGTTCGACTGGTGCCCAAGTCCCACATCTGCTAACTGCGGCAGATGTGGGGCACCGTCCGAAAAAGCCACAAGCTCTGAGCCGAGGGACGTCGAGGTGGCTTGCCGCCGCCGGAGTGGAGTTGGAGAACGATTTTTTTTGACTCGGAACGTGACCTCATCGATTTTTTATCAAGCAAGCTGGAGAGCACACATGGAAATCAAGAAAGTTGGAGTCATCGGTTGCGGGCTCATGGGCAGTGGAATTGCGCAGGTATCTGCAATGGCCGGCTTCGACGTGGTTGTGCTCGAGGCCGAACAGCGTTTTCTCGACAAGGGTTTCGCCGGGATTGGAAAATCGCTGGCCAAATTCGCCGAGAAGGGAACCATCACGGAAGCTCCCGAAAGCGTGCGCGCTCGCATCAAGGGCACGCTGAAGGCTGAAGATCTCGCCGCCTCCGATATCGTCATCGAGGCGATCATCGAGAACGTGGAAGAGAAGAAAAAGATGTTTGCCCGGCTCGATCAGGCCGTGCAGCGCGATGCGATCTTTGCGACGAATACGTCATCGATTTCAGTGACCGAGGTCATGACCGCAACGACGCGCGCCGAGCGATTCATCGGGCTGCATTTCTTTAATCCCGTGCCGCTGATGAAGCTGGTCGAAGTCATCCGCACGATTGCAACCGACCCAAAGGTAATGGATGCGGCCGTGGCCTTTGCCCTGAGGTTGGGGAAGGTCCCCGTGCGCACCAGCGACAAGACCGGCTTTATCGTGAACCGGTTGCTTGTGCCCTACATGCTCGACGCCATTCGGGCGTACGAGGAGGGCGTGGGCTCGATCAGCGATATCGATCTGTCGATGAAGTTCGGCTGCGGCCACCCGATGGGACCGCTCACGTTGCTGGATTTCGTCGGGCTCGATACCACTTACTACATCACCCATGTAATGTTCGACGAGTTCAAGGAACGGCGTTTTGCCGCGCCGGCGCTGCTCAAGCGAATGGTGCTGGCGGGATGGTATGGCAGGAAGAGCGGCAAGGGTTTCTACGACTGGTCTAACGCCGAGAAGCCGGTGCCCCAGGACGCGGCGCTCAGGGGAGAGCTGGCCTAACCAGTTTAGCGAAAGGTGTAGTGGGCGAAGCAGCCGGGCGTCTTTCAGCCCGGCGGTGAACGCGGAATACACTAATTCCTAAACTGCTCTAAGTGCAAGGAGCATAACCATGTCATCTGTAGCCCCCGTGCAGTATGAAAACATCAGGGTCGAAAAGAAGAACCAGATCGCCTACGTCACCATTGCACGTCCCAAGGTGCTCAATGCGCTCAGCATTGCCACCGTTGACGAGCTGCGGCAGGTCTTTCACGACCTGAAGAATGATTCCGAGGTGCGCGTCGCGATCATCACCGGCGAGGGCGACAAGGCATTTGTCGCCGGGGCGGACATTCAGGAGTTTTTGGCCATCAACCCCGTCGCCGGCAAAGAGTACAGCCGGCGCGGCCAGGCCGTTTTCGAGCTGATCGAGAACCTTGGCAAGCCGGTGATCGCCGCCATCAACGGCTTTGCCCTCGGTGGAGGATGCGAGCTGGCCATGGCCTGCGCGATCCGCCTGGCTACTCCCAATGCCAAGTTCGGCCAGCCGGAAGTCAAACTCGGCATCATACCGGGGTTCAATGGCACGCAGCGTCTCCCTCGCATCGTGGGTAGGGGACTAGCGATGCATATGCTTTTGACCGGCGATCCGATTTCCGCCGAGGAGGCGTATCGCATCGGCCTGGTCAACGAGATCGTCGCGCCCGGCGAGTTGATGGCCAGGGCTGAAGCGATCGCGAAAAAAATTATCGCGAATGCTCCGCTCGCGGTGCGCTTCGCCATGGAGGCTGTCAACAAAGGCTTGGAAGTGAGCACGGAGGAGGGGGCGTTCATCGAGGCAACGCTATTCGGAGTTGTGTGCGCAACCGAAGATAAAGTCGAGGGCACGCGCGCCTTTCTGGAGAAGCGCCCGGCGCAGTTCAAAGGCAAGTAGCGGTGATCGCCGGGTGCTTTGCCAGCCGGATGCGGTAGAAAATCGAAACCGGTAGCCGCTTTTCCGAGTTTTCTCGAAACGGCAATCGGTTTTTTGCAGTCATGATTCTTTGGCCCGCGCCAACTTGCGTTCGCCTGACGATAGTGGCGGCGATTTCCATCCCGGTGTGGTAAAACAATCCTCGGAATGATTAAGTCAATTCATCGTCTGTTGCTGCCCGCCAACGCGGAGGACTATCGCGCGCTGGTGGGGTTTTTGGAAGCGCTGGGGTTCGAGCGCGGTGAAACCTGGGAGCGCCCTCGCAGTCGCGGCATCAAGTTGCAAGCACCCGAATCCGGCATCGAGATCGGCTTGGGCGAAGGCTTTCCGGATGCGGATCTGATCCTTGAAGTCGATAACGCCGACATCATCTATGAACAGGTGAATCGTCTCGGATGCACCGTGGTTCGCGAGATTGCCGACTGCGACTGGGGCGCGCGCATGTTTACCATCGCGCTTCCCAAGGGCCATGGACGGCTCGCGGTTTTCTCCTACCGGGAGAACTGGCGTCAGCCGGCGAAGCAAGGTTCGCTCGATGCCGCCGGTCTTCGCTTTGCCGCCGTCGTAAGCCGGTTCAACTCCTTCATTACCGAGCGTTTGTTGGCGGGCGCGCTCGACGCCTTGCGGATGTCCGGAGTCAAGAGCGAGGATATCGAGATCGTGCGCGTTCCGGGAGCGTTCGAAATTCCAGCCGCGGCGCGTATGCTGGCGCAGACGGGCCGCTTCGACGCACTGGTCTGTCTCGGTTGCCTGCTCCGCGGAGACACGTTTCATTACGAAGCGATCGCCAACGAAGCGACGCGCGGGGTCGGCCAGGCGATGCAGGAGACCAATGTCCCGATGGGGTTCGGCGTGTTGACCTGCGACACTCTGGAGCAGGCGATAGATCGCGCCGGGCTCAAGGCCGGCAACAAAGGTTTTGAGGCGGCACTAGCCGCGGTCGAAATGGCAAACTTACGAAAACTGGCCGCCGGGAAGCCCCGCTGACGTAGCTTCCGCTCGACCCTAAGCAGTGCACGAACGAGGGGTTGACGGCATCGGGTATTGGTTGAGAAGGACCGAACCCTTTCCAGGGAGACAATGGGAACCCGAAGAAAATCACGCGAGCTTGCATTGCAAATGCTGTTCCAGTCGGACATGGGCCACCAGAGCGTGGACCAGGTCGAGCGCACTTTCTGGGCGGAGCGCAGCGATCTTGAGGACAGCATCCGCGGTTTCGCCGGCGACCTGTTCCGCTTCGCCATGGATCGTTGCCAGCAAATCGACCAGATCATCGAGCAGCACGCCGAACACTGGCGCATGGAGCGCATGGCGGCCGTCGATCGCAATATTTTGCGTGCGGGAGTGGCGGAGTTTCTGTGTTTTCCTAAAACGCCGAAACCCGTAGTCATCAACGAAGCATTGGAAATCGCCCGCCGATTCTCAACGCCGGAGTCGGTGCAGTTTATCAACGGCGTGCTCGACAGTGTCGCCAAGGAACTCAACTCGACGTCCTGAAAGCGGCCATCGTCATCGAGCTTTCATTTCAACTTCCTGATTCGAGGGAATCATGCAATGGTCCGATGAAGCGACGGAGATCCTCGCCGAATTGTTGCGCTGCCTTCCGGCAAACGTCCGCGACGCGGTCGAGGAGAAAGCCGGTCCCAGAGCCGAAGCCATAGCCGAAGAGATGGGAGAGGATGAGATCGCGATGGAAACGGCGGTCCGCGCCCTGGTGGAATCGACGCCCGAGAGGATGAAGTCCAAACTGCGCGAAGGCTTGACCTATCACGGTCTCGACATGGACGATTTCGAAGCGGACCTTTAGAGCGTTGTTAGAAATGCATCGATCGTCATTCGATTCGCCAAAGCGGCGAACCTCCTCACGATGACACCCGCGGCGAAGGATACAGTATCTCTGGTGCTGCTTTAGTATTCGCCGCGGTTTTAAACGGCCTTTCGCAGCCTGCTACTGGTTGCGAATGGCGACCAGGTTGGGCAGCGCTTCAGTTACTCCATCTGCCTGTAAAAGCCCAAGTCCGCTGACGCTGATAGTGCCATCCGTGCCCGTGGCCACAGAGATTACGTGCAGAGAGTCGTCATTGCCGCCGACGACGAATCCAGCGCTGTCGGCGGGAATGTCGCCCTTGAACACCAACCCTGTGGTCGAGTCCTGGAGAGTGGCGCTGTTCGCCAGAGTGACGGTTGTCGTACTTAGCGATTGCAGGTTGGCAAGACTAACCAGGACCACGCTGCCACCGGTGCTGGTGAGCACGGCGGTGTTGCTATTTGGCATTACCAGGAACTGGTTTACCGTCGGAGAACCCAGCCCGAGGTTTTGCGGCGCCACGGGATTATCAATGGCTCCGCTCTGGGTCGGCGGGCATCCGACGAGCGGCGTCTCCGGGTTGGCCAACGTTACCACGTCGATGTTGTTAGGCAGGTCCAGTGCCAGGATTCCTGTCCCGTTGGGCAAGGCGAGGATGTTCGTGGGAGCCACGCCCGGTTGCACGTCGACGACACCGTTGGGCAGGTCGGCGCCGTTTGTAACCACCGAAGCTGACACGGCATTTTGTTGGCCGCCAAAGCAGGTCGCGCGGGCCGCGATGCTCGCCGCTGAAGTGTCGCCCGCAAGATACACGAGCGGTCCACTCGGCAGGAATGCCAAGCCGTTTACCGGGCTGCTGACGGTGAAGAAAGTCGAACCAACTCCCGCCGTATAGACGTAAATGCGTCCCGTTGTGCCGCCAGTGGGGGTCACCGCGACCCACAGGTATCGAGAGTCGATCGAGAAATCGGCGGCGGTAGCGGTTCCCGCGACCGAAAAGGTGGCCGCCAAGGCGTTCGTACTGAGATTGATGATGCCGATCGAATTTTGACTCTGACCTGCAACTTGCCCGAACACCGCGGCCAGCGTGCCGTCCGGCGATATGCTCAGCACGGTTCCGTTGAACGCAAATGTCGTGAAGGTCACGGCCACCGGGTCGAACGCGAACACGCCATTCGGCGATCCGAGCACGGCCTTCGTCCCCTGCCTGTTGAACAGGAATGAGTTCGGCTTGCTGGGAAGGGGAAATGACGCGCCACCCCCCCCTGTAAGGTTTAGGGCCACCATGGTTTGGCTTTGCGAGCTGGCGATGTACGCCGTGGCGGTGGTGCTCCCCGAATTGGTGGTGACGATTGGATTGCTGTACACCGGGAACAGGTTCTTGTTGCAACTCGGCGGCGTGCACGAGGCCACCAGCGCTGCAACCCCGTTCGTAACCCCGATTGCGGTCGCGGTCGGCAAAGGCACGGTTTGGTTGACGCTCGTGCCCGTCGTCGGCGTCGTTTTTATCGTTTGCGTCTGTACAGTGGCCGTTGCCGTGTAGAGATCCGTGCTCAACCAACTCAGGGCGGGGTAGTTGAATGTCAAGTTAGTCGCATTCCCGGAGGAATAGGTGATGGTCTTGCCGGCCGTATCGGTGACCGCAGCCGAGAGAGTCTGCGTTCCACCTGGACTGAGCGTGAGCGGGCCGAGGCCGCTATTGGCCGCGGCCGTTGCTGTCAGCGTTATCGAGGTGACGGGACAGGTCGCAAATGGCACCGAGGGACTGTTGACCCCGGCAGTCGAGGCAAAAATGTTCGCCTGGCCTGGACCGATGGGCGTCATCGTTCCGGCGGTCGAAGTTCCGGAGGTGTCGATTGTGGCGATCGTGGTGTCACTACTTGACCACTGGAAGGGAGTATTGCTACCAGCCAGGTCGGCGGTGATGTTGCACGGTGTCGACAGAGACTTAGGAGTGCAAACGGCCGGGTCGTTGCTGTAAGCAGTGGCCACGAATTGCGGCAGCGATGTGCTGGACGTTAAAGGCAAAGATAACGATGTGCAGATACACTGCGTGCTCGTCGCACAAAGGGGCCCAGTCGTCGATCCTATTCCCGGATATGCTTGCGAGGGCAGAACGCCGGTAATCAGTACGCTGTCCACTTTTTCGTGTACGTAAGCCTGAACGGTTGCGGTGACGGTCTGCGCGGTGACGGTGATGGTGGCGGTCGCAGGCATAAGAGTCGCAGGTTTACTGCAAGTGACGAAGTTAGCGTCCCAGGTGCCGCCGCAGATTGTTCCGTCGGGGGCTATGGAGACCGCCGATGTATTACTGGAGGCAAACGTAAAGGTGGTGCTCACGGTGGCATTGCTGCTGTTGACCGCCGTAGCCGTCAGTACAATGTTGTGCTGGCCATAAGCCACTGAGACCGGCGAAGGTGTCAGCGTGATGCTGACAACTTTGCCGGCGGAGGAGCCCCCGCAGCCTGGCAAAATCGAGACAATACAGGAAAGCAGGAGAGCCAAAAAGGCAAATGTCGTTCGCGACCGCCGCATGCATCCTCCCCGCACGGGCTACGTGCGGTTCGTTTTCCACTGGATGAGCCAGTGTAGTGTCTGGCGAAGGTGTTCCGCAAGCCGAAGGAACTTGTTTCTGTCCAGGTTGAACTCGCCGCTCCCGCAACCGAATGCAAGCCGCGCTGCGATGCGAGGGCGCGCTCGAATGTCAAGGCGCTATCCACGGGGGGATGGAAAACCCGCCGCCGCGTGGTCATTGCGCCAGCACGACTTTTGAGACGCGCCCCAGGTGATGGTAGAATTCTTTATCCGTGCTTCGGGAGCAGGCACGGTTGACGGCTTTGTCGTGAGTTGCTATAGTGGATTGGTTCTGCGAGTACGATTGGCTTGCCTGTAGCGGTTCTGGTTGAGCTGTAGAAGTCATGGCCCATGGCGCGCTTGCCGCGTCGGTAGAAAAGGGCTCCCTCGCTGAAACGATCTGCGCTACCTTTCGCCCTATGCGAAGGGGTATGCAGGTCAAAGCTGCGAAACGGAGTATCGGCCCCCTGGGATGCCGCGGTAGTTTGCGGTGGGGATTGGTCTAGGTGCCACCGTCGCTAGCTCGTAAATCTTAAGGAAACTCCAAATTCTCCGCGCTGCGGAGAAGTATGACCGGGCTCAAGAGCCGGTCAGCCCGGATGGTTGTGAACCTCAACAGACGCAAAACGGCGTCTGCCAGGGACCCGGACGCAGAAACGCGCCCGCAAGATGAGCCAGAGTACGCGAGTATGGTGTGCACTGGCCGGGCGACGCGCGCTTTCTGATGGCGCGCATGCGCGCCGGATACAAGGAGCTGCAAGAGTGCCTACGTTTAATCAATTGGTCCGCAAGGGTCGCACGGCGCCGCGATACAAGACGGCGAGCCCTGCTCTCCAGGCCTGCCCGCAGAAGCGCGGCGTGTGCACTCGCGTGTACACCCAGACGCCCAAGAAGCCGAACTCGGCTCTGCGCAAAGTTGCTCGTGTTCGTTTGACCAACGGGATCGAGGTCACCACCTATATTCCCGGCGTCGGTCACAATCTTCAGGAGCACTCGATTGTGCTGATCCGCGGCGGCCGCGTGAAAGATCTGCCGGGTGTTCGCTATCACGTCATTCGCGGCACGCTCGACTCGGTTGGCGTGGCCAATCGCAAGCAGGGGCGGTCCAAGTATGGGGCGAAGCGTCCCAAGTGACCGCGTTTAGCGGGCGTTCGAGCGGGGTCCCCAGCAAGCCCGAATTCAGGCTTGATGGGGTGCATCGAGCCCGCTGCGGTCATCCTGAGCCGCACGACGGCGAAGGATCTGGTTTTCGCGGCGTCTGAGCCGCGAGTCGTTGTCCCGAGCGCAGCAAGGGATGTGTGTTAGACGTTCAGTAGTCGGCGTTATCGCCGGCGAAGCAGCGAAAGAGAGTTTTCAGGATGCCTAGAAAAGGACATGTTCCGAAGCGTGAACCGATGCCAGACCCGGTTTACAACTCCACGCTGGCCAATAAATTCGTCAACTCCATGATGTGGGGCGGCAAGAAGAGTACCGCGCAGGGAATCTTTTACAAGTCCCTGGAAAATCTCCAGCAGAAGGGCGGCGACGAAGCCCTGAAGTTGTTCAAGAAGGCGGTTGAGAACGTTAAGCCGCTGCTGGAAGTCAAGACCCGCCGCGTCGGTGGCGCGAACTACCAGGTGCCCGTCGAGGTCAATCCCGACCGCCGCACCTCGCTGGCAATCCGCTGGCTGCTGACGTATGCGCGCGGGCGCGCGGAAAAGGGCATGGTCGACAAGCTGACCAATGAACTGCTGGATGCCGCCAACGGCAAAGGCGCAGCCATTAAGAAGAAGGAAGACGTACACCGCATGGCCGAGGCCAACAAGGCCTTCGCTCACTACCGTTGGTAGTGCCGATAGCGTGCCATAGCGTGGGCAACGAACAGTGGTTGTTCCGCCGGGATTTGCGGAACGCCACGAAAATCAGCGCGGGCTTATGCCCCGTGCGATGACAAGTAAGGATTAGAAGGAAGTTTTGGCAAGACAGGTTCCATTAGAGCGTTGCAGGAATATCGGCATCATGGCGCACATCGATGCCGGTAAGACTACAACTACCGAGCGCGTCCTCTTCTATACGGGCCGCACACACCGTATTGGCGAAGTGCATGAGGGCACGGCGACCATGGATTGGATGGCGCAGGAGCAGGAGCGCGGCATCACGATCACTTCCGCCGCCACAACCTGTTCCTGGCGCGACGTCCTCATCAACATCATCGATACGCCGGGACACGTGGATTTCACTGCCGAGGTAGAGCGCTCGTTGCGTGTGCTCGATGGAGCAGTCGCGGTATTCGACGCCGTGCACGGGGTCGAGCCGCAGTCGGAAACCGTCTGGCGTCAGGCCGATAAGTATGGCGTACCCCGCATTTGCTTCATCAACAAGATGGATAAGATGGGCGCCGACTTTGAGCACGCCATTGATACCATCCGCAAGCGCCTCAACGCCCGCCCGGTGGCGATCCAGTATCCGATTGGGCACGAAGACAAGTTCAAGGGCTGCATCGATCTGTTTGCCATGAAGGCCATCTTCTGGCACGACGAAACCCTCGGCGCGGAGTATTCGATCGAGGAGATTCCGGCGGAGTTGAAGAAGAAGGCGCAGGCCTATCATCAGCTCCTGGTCGAAAGCGTCGTGGAAAACGATGACGGCGAAGACCTGATGGCGAAGTATATCGAGGGCGAAGAGATCGGCGAGGAAGAGTTGAAGGCTTCGCTTCGCAAAAGCGTCATCGCCCTGAAGCTTTTCCCGGTTATTTGCGGCACGGCGTTCAAGAACAAGGGCGTGCAGCCGCTGCTGGATGCGGTTGTCGATTTCCTGCCTTCGCCGCTTGACATTCCTCCGGTCACGGGCAAGAACCCGGAAACCGGCGCGGAAGAGATTCGCAAGCCGGACGACCAAGAGCCCTTTGCAGGGCTGGTTTTCAAAATCATGACCGATCCCTTCGTCGGCCAGTTGGCATTCATCCGCGCCTATTCGGGGGGACTGAAGAGCGGCGACAGCGTTTATAACCCGCGCAAGCAGCGGAGTGAGCGTATCGGGCGCCTGCTGCGCATGCACGCCAATAAGCGCGAGGAGATTACGGAAGTTCTCGCCGGAGACATCTGCGCCTGCGTCGGTCTGAAGAACGTGACTACCGGTGACACCATCTCCGACGAAAAGCACCCGATCGTGCTGGAGTCGATCGAGTTCCCGGACCCGGTGATCGCGGTTGCCGTTGAGCCCAAGACCAAGAGCGACCAGGAAAAGATGTCGATTGCGCTCAGCAAGCTGGCGCAGGAAGATCCGACCTTCCGGGTCGCGACCGATCAGGACAGCGGCCAGACGATCATCAGCGGCATGGGCGAGCTCCACCTGGAGATCATCATCGACCGCATGATGCGCGAGTTCAACGTCGAAGCCAACGTCGGCAAACCGCAGGTCGCCTATCGCGAGACCATCCGCAAGAAGGCCGAAGCCGAGGGCAAGTACATCCGGCAGACCGGCGGCAGCGGGCAATACGGTCACGTCAAGCTTCGTATCGAACCGAGCGGGCCCGGCAAGGGCTTCGAATTCGAAAACGATATCGTCGGCGGCTCGGTCCCGAAGGAGTACATCAAGCCGGTCGAGTCGGGAATCAGGGAAGCGATGGAGGGCGGCGTTCTGGCTGGCTATCCGATGGTTGACATCAAGGCGACGCTCTATGACGGCAGCTACCACGAAGTCGACTCGAACGAACTGGCGTTCAAGATTGCCGCCTCGATGGGTTTCAAAGAGGCTGCCCGCAAGGCGAGCCCGGTTCTGCTGGAGCCGGTGATGTCGGTCGAAGTTGTCGTGCCCATGGAGTATATGGGCACCATCATCGGCGATCTGAACAGCCGCCGCGGCCGCATCGAGGGCATCGAGCATCGTGCCGGGTCCGAGGTGGTCAAGTCGATGGTGCCGCTGGCCGAAATGTTCGGCTATGCCACCCAGATGCGCTCGAACACGCAGGGCCGCGCAACGTTTTCCATGCACTTCTCGCGCTACGAAGAGGCGCCGCGCGCGGTCGCCGAAGAGATCGTGGCCAAAGTGCAGGGCAGGGCAACGGCGAGATAGCGGACGTTATGTCATTCAAGGTCTACATCTCGGGCAGTTCGAGTTCCGCGGAAGAGTGGAAGCGAGCGTTAGAAGCTCCCGAGACCGAATTACGGAAACTGACCGATGAACAAAAAGAAGTTGCGCGACGGTTTCAGATCACTGAAGAAGAGTATGCACGTGGCGTGCTCGCATTTCTTTATGGGGAACGGGCGCAGAAGGAACGCGGCGAGAAACTCGGCAATACGATTGTTCGCATTCTGGAAGGACTCGGGGCTGGATACAAGCTGCTCGCGGTAGTTCTCGAAGGCGTTAAACTCCGTTGGGTGCTGCGGATTGAGACGCCTCAGGGAATAAAGAGCATCTCTATACCGCTCGAAGTAGCTGATGACGTTATCGACTCCGGTGTGATCGAGATGTTGGAAGGCCTAAAGCAACGTGTCCTAACAGGCATCGGCAGTTCCGCCGGGAGCAGCCGCCCATGACGCCGATACTTCTGACGAACAAAGTCGTTAGATTCTGGTTGTCGCCTGAAGGAAAGACTGCCTTGAAGGGCATCATCGATAGAGATGGGTTTACAGCTTTTGTCTACTCGGCAGACGATCTCGGAGCTTGGATTTTACCGCCGACCAAGCGCGGAACCGGATTTACTTCCGGCAAGTCCCTGCTCTTGCTGAAGTGGGATTATTTCGCAACTGCTCACCTCGAGCTCGACGAGCCAGAGGGTGCGGAGAGAATTCAATAGGGGCGCAACCCCGAGGAGCTTCAAGCAATGGCGAAAGAGAAATTTGACCGCAGCAAGCCGCACGTGAATGTTGGGACGATTGGGCACATTGACCATGGCAAGACGACGTTGACGGCGGCGATCACGAAGGTTTTGCAGAAGCACAATCCGAAGATCGTGTTCCGCTCGTTCGACTCGATCGACAATGCGCCGGAAGAGCGCGAGCGCGGGATCACGATTGCGACGGCGCACGTGGAGTATGAGACGGCGAACCGTCACTATGCGCACGTCGATTGTCCGGGGCACGCCGACTACATCAAGAACATGATCACCGGGGCGGCGCAGATGGACGGGGCGATTCTGGTGGTGGCGGCGACCGACGGGCCGATGCCGCAGACCAAGGAGCACGTGCTGCTGGCGCGGCAGGTGGGAGTGCCGTGCGTGGTGGTGTTTCTGAACAAGTGCGACGCGGTGGACGACGCCGAGCTGCTGGACCTGGTGGAGTTGGAAGTGCGCGAGCTGCTGACGGGCTACGGCTTCCCGGGGAACGATCTGCCGGTGATCCGGGGGTCGGCGTTGGGAGCGCTGAACGGCGAGGCGCAGTGGGAGGCGAAGATCGACGAGCTGATGGAGGCGGTGGACAAGTACGTGCCGCTGCCGGAGCGTTCGATCGACAAGCCGTTTTTGATGCCGATTGAAGATATCTTCTCGATCCAGGGCCGCGGCACGGTGGTGACGGGACGGATCGAGCGCGGCAAGGTGAAGGTGGGCGAGGAAGCGGAGATTGTGGGCTTCCGGGAGACGCGCAAGACGGTGGTCACGGGCGTGGAAATGTTCAAGAAGCAGTTGGACGAGGGCTTGGCTGGGGACAACGCCGGGATGCTACTGCGCGGGATCGCGAAGGAAGACGTGGAGCGCGGGATGGTGCTGGCGAAGCCGGGATCGATCACGCCGCACACCAAGTTCAAGGGCGAAGTGTACGTGTTGTCGAAGGAAGAAGGCGGGCGGCACACGCCGTTTTTCAATGGGTACCGGCCGCAGTTCTACTTCCGGACGACGGACGTGACGGGGGTGGCGCATCTGCCGGAAGGCACGGAGATGGTGATGCCGGGGGACAATGTGACGGTGGAGATCGAGCTGATTACGCCGGTGGCGATGGAGAAGGGGTTGCGCTTCGCCATCCGCGAAGGCGGCCGCACGGTCGGCGCCGGCACCATCACGGAAATCGTTGCGTAG
>Ga0187888_1000159_pt1 | contig 70622 bp, 125 predicted proteins | sample June2016WEW_7_40_FD_132987 | JGI IMG/M metagenome (GOLD analysis project Ga0187888, IMG submission 132987) | Peatland microbial communities from SPRUCE experiment site at the Marcell Experimental Forest, Minnesota, USA - June2016WEW_7_40 | ecosystem: Environmental > Terrestrial > Soil >...
GTGGGAGAAGGAACAGGTCCGCGAGGAGTTCAAGCTCAAGCGGGACCGGCTCGACCGCGCCTTCGGCAAGCTCGACCAGATCGCCGTCCCGGCGCTGGCGCTGCTGCTGGGCGACCGGGTCAAGGGCCTCCTCGGTCCCCGGGGCGAGGGCGCCAGCGCCGAGGTCGGCGAGGACGGGGAGCCGATGGGCCGCTGGCAGTGCGACACCTGCGGCCTGATCCAGCCCCACCGCCTGCAGGACACCGAGGTCACCTGCACCCAGTGTGGGCAGCCGTCCACCCTCCACCCGCGCGCCGCGCCACCCCAGGCACCGCTCCAGGTGGTGGACGGCGGGCAGGCGCCCGCACCGCCCCCCGTCACGCCACCTGAGCCAGTCGATGGTGGGGACGAGGGCTGGACCGGGCAGTGAGCGCGGGGGTGACCTTCCTCGTCCTGGCCGTGCTGGTGGGCGTGGTGGCCTTCGTGGGCCTGGACTGGAGCACGGGCGGCCACCCGGCGGCGCGCTGCCCCCGCTGCGGGCGGGCGCTGGATCTGCCCGAGATGGGCCTGGACGGGGGCCTCTGCGGGCGCTGCTGGGCGCTCGAGCCGCGCCGGTGAGGGCGGCCGTGCGCCTCAACCTCGGCTCCGGCGATCAGCCCGCGCCGCCCCCCTGGATCAACATCGACATCGCCGAGGAGTGCCACCCCGATCTGGTCGCCGACTGCCGGGTGCTGCCCTTCGCGACCGGGGTGGCGGAGCGCGTGTACTGCGGCCACTTCCTGGAGCACCTCCCGCTCCCCGAGGTCGGGCCGATGCTGCGCGAGGTGGCCCGGGTGCTGAACCCGGTGGCGGGCCAGCTGTGCGTGGTCGGCCCCGACTGCGACCGGGCGCTCCTCTTCGACCCGGAGACGGCTCTGGGGGCGCTCTGGGGCGCCCACCGCTGGGAGGGTGATGAGCACCGCTGGGCCTGCACCGAGGATCGCCTGCTCCGCCTCATCCGCGAGGCCGTGCCCTGGGCGGTCGCCGTGCCCATCGCCGAGGTGCCCGACGACTGGCCGGTGGTGAGCCGGATCGGCTGGCAGTGTGCCATCCTGGCGCCGGGCGGGTTGGGCCGATGAGCATCCCCCGCATAATCCACCGTGTCATTCCGGCCCAGACGCCGTTGAGCGAGGAGATCAAGGGCTGGTGGCGGGGGTGGCAGGAACTCCACCCGGGTTGGGAGTTCCGCACCTGGCCGGATCAGCCCGACATGGCCGAGTTCCCGCGCACCTCGCCCCACATGGGGAGTTGCGCGGGGGTGCAGCGGGCTGACCTCATCCGCCTCGAGGCGCTCCTCATCCACGGCGGCATCTACCTGGACGACGACGTGGCCCCGGTGCGCCGGCTGGATCCGCTGCTCGCCCTGCGCGGCTTCAGCGCCTGGGAGAGCCCGAGCATCGTCTGCACTGCCGCGCTGGGGGCTGAGCCCGGCCACCCAGCCATCCAGGAGGCCCTGCAGCTCTGCATCGAGCGCGTGGACCAGGGAGCCGGGCCGTGGGAGACGGGACCGGGGGTGGCCACCCAGGTGTACCCGAACCGCACCGATTGGATCTGCCTGCCCCCGGGGACCTTCTACCCGTACTACATCGACCAGCGGGAGCGCCGGGACGAGGACTTCTCGCTCCTCCCCTGGTGCTATGGCGTCCACCACTGGGCCGGGTCGTGGCTGTGAGGCTCAACCTCGGTTCAGGCACGCACCCGACCCCCGAGGACTGGATCGCCATCGACAGCCTGCCCCAGCCGGAGCGCGTCGACGTGGTGGCCGACGTGGGCGCCCTGCCCTTCGCGGACGGCTGCGCGGATCGCCTCTACGCCGGCCACCTCCTGGAGCACATCCCGCTGGACCGCCTGGGGGCGGTGCTCGGCGAGTGGCGGCGCGTGCTGGCCCCCGGGGGCATCCTGGCGGTGGTCGGCCCCGACATCGACCGGGCCGTCAGCCAGGGACAGGCGCAGGACCTCCTCGAGGCGATCATCGCCCACGGCGAGGGGCCGGGGGGCCACGCCTGGACCTGCAGCGCCCGCGTGCTCGCCTACCTGCTCCGCCTCCACGGCTGGACGCCCGAGGAGGTCCCGGTGGCGAGCGTCTGCCCGCCGGAGTGGCCCAACCCCGTGCCCGGCGCTGCGTGGCAGCTCGCCTTCCTGGTCCGCCCATGAGCGTCGTCGCGGTCGGCACGGTGCGCGATGAGCAGGACATCATCGGCACCACCGTCGAGCACCTGCTGGCCGAGGTGGATCTGGTGATCGTGGAGGATCATCTGAGCCAGGATGCGACCCCGCGCATCCTGGAGGGGCTCAGGAGGATGTACCCGGAGCAACTCCTGGTGCTCACCGACACCTCGCCGCTCTTCGACCAGGCGGGCCGCATGAACACCCTGGCGAGGCTCGCCCTGGAGCGCGGGGCGGACTGGGTCGTGCCCTTCGACGCCGACGAGATCTGGTACTCGCCCACCGGGTGGCCGCTGCGCGAGCTGCTGTCCCCGAGTTTCGCCGCCGATGTGTGCATGGCGACGGTGTGGGAGCACACCCCCGATCCCAACGACCCCGGCGCGCTCTTCCGGCACCGCCATGTCCTGCCCTGGCCGTGGGAGAAGGTCTGCTACCGCCCCACCCCCGACACCCACCTCTGGATCGGGCAGCACGGCGTGGAGGGCGCGGGCGACCGGGTCGACCACCGCGCGGTGGCGATGCGCCATCTGCCCTGGCGCACGGAGGCCCAGGCGCGCCGGCGCGTCCACCGCGACGCCGTGAGCGACCTCGGTGAGACGGCCCCCCTGCACGGCGAGAACATCGCCAGGTACCGCGCCATGGACGCGGACGAGTCGCTCTTTCAGGCCCTCTGGGCAGCCGTCATGGCGGAGCCCTGGACACACGACCCCGTGCCGTTGCGTCGCCCCGCCCCGCCGCTCAGCTACGGCCTCGGCGATGACCTGGCATGACGCGGGTGAGGACGCTGGAGGAGCGTTTCTGGCTCAAGGTCAGTAGGGACGGCCCGCTCCCGTCGCTGCGGCCTGAACTAGGGCCGTGCTGGCTCTGGACGGCGTCTCTCGACACGAAGGGTTACGGCCAGCTCAACGCGGGCAGACGAGGGGCCGGGATGGTGCGGGCCCACCGGGTTGCGTATGAATTGGCCTATGGCGCCCTGCCTGCGGGCCGGGAGTTGGATCACCTCTGTCGGCGCAGATCCTGTGTCAATCCGGCACATCTCGAAGCCGTCAGTCGCGCCGAGAACATGAGACGCGGCCTGATCGGGGAGGGACGCCGCCGCTGGGTCGCCTCCATCACCCATTGTCGGCGCGGACACCCCTATGACCCCGCCAACACCTATCACCATCCGCCCCACGGCACGCGCATTTGCCGCCAGTGTCAGCGGGATCGGGAGCGTCGCAAGAGGGAGGCTGTGCCGTGCGCTTCGTGATGCCCTACACCCACCTCAGCGAGGAGGTCACCGCCCGCCTGGATGCCAGCGGCCACCCGTTCGAGCGCTGCGATGTCTCGGGCTCCATCTTCGACTACTCGGCGCTCATGGAGGGGCTCTGGCAGCCGTCCACCCCGGGGATCGTGCTGGTGGAGCACGACGTGGTGATCGAGCCGGGCTCTGTGGATGAGTTGCTCGCCTGTCCCGAGGACTGGTGTGCCTTCCAGGTCGCCTACCTGGGCCAGGCGGAGGGCCATCCCGGGCTGGGCTGCGTCAAGTTCAGCCAGGCACTGATCGCCCGCCACCCCGATGCCATGGAGCTCGCTGGCCAGATCTGGGACGGCGAGCACCAGCCCCGGCACTGGTGCCTCACCCCCGACGCGCGGGTGCTGACCGCAGATGTGCGCTGGCGTCCTCTGGGGGAGGTGAGGGTGGGCGACCAACTCATCGCTGGCGAGGAGGAGCGCAGCCACGCCCCGGCCCGCCCGTACCGGCGCTACGTACCCTCCACCGTGGAGGCGGTCGCCACCACCCGAGCGAAGGTGCTGCGCATCGTCCTGGAGGACGGCACCGAGCTGCGGGCGACCGAGGATCACCGCTTCCTGGGGAGCCGTCCCCAGACCCGGGGCGAGATGCGCTGGCTCCGGGTGCGGTGGCGGGCGGCTCGCGACCTGGTGCCGGGGCGGGATCTTCTGTACCGGTACCTCACCCCCACGGCGCCGCTTGAGACCCGGGATGCGGGCTATCTCGCCGGTCTGTTCGATGGCGAGGGCTCCATGACCCGCAGCGGTCAGGATCTGAGCTTCTCCCAACTTCCCGGCCCCACCCTGGATGCGGCGGTGGCGACCATGACCCGCCTCAACTTCCGGGTGCATGTGGCCCCGAGCGGGGCTGGCCCACGCCTCGGTCGGCGGGTGCAGGTGGCCAGGATCAACGGCGGCATCGCTGAGCGGCTGCGCTTCCTCGCCGCCGTGAGACCGGAGCGGCTCATCGCGAAGCTGGACATCCAGGCGCTCGGCTGGCTGGAGGCCCATGAGCGGCTGCGCGTGGTGGCGGTGGAGCCCGCTGGCGAGCAGGACGTGGTCCAGATGCAGACCAGCTCTGGCACCTATCTCGCCGAGGGCTTCCTCTCCCACAACTGCCGGATCGACGCCTGGCTCCAGCAGCTGGTGCTGCCCGGCGTGGAGGCCTCCACGCTCGGCGCCAGCGGCTTCACCCCCGACCCCGCCGTCCCCCGGGAGACCCAGCACGTCCACGGCCCGCCGCTCCGCCACCTCCGCGACGACGGGCGGCCGCCCATGCCCAGCCACGGCTGCGGGCCGAAGGTGGGCTGCCTCATCGCCACCGACGGTGAGCTGATGCCCAGCAGGTTCGTGGGAGCGCTCATCAACGTCCAGGTGCCCCCCGGGGGCTGGCACAAGGCGGTCGCCATGGACCCGTCCGGGACCGGCGCCGGGGTGGCCCACGCCATCCGAGGCTTCCTCAACATCCCCGGCTGGCGGCGGCTGATCCTCTGGCACCCGTCCGTCGCCGGCCACCCCGACGCCGTCGTCCGCCACGCCCGCCACGAGGTGGCCGTGGTCACGGGCGTGGAGTTGGGGAGCGAGCGCGCCGACTTCGGCATGGTCAGCTTCGAGCGCTCGATCCTGGAGCGCTGGCCGCCCGAGGCGCTGCGCTTTCTCGGCATCCACCGCGGCCATCCCGACCCCGAGACGGTCATCACCACCACCCGGCTGCTGGGCGGCGATGTCCAGAAGGACACTGAGATCCCCCTCGTCCACGTCGCCGCCGAGGCTCGCCAGGACGGCATCCTCCTGCCCGGCCGGGACTTCCACCGATGACGGCGGGCGACGCCGTCTGGATCGTGGTGGGGGGCCTCCTGCTCATCCTGGCCGGGATCTGGGTGTCGCGGGGCAGGACCCGCCGACCCGCCTTCCAAGAGCTCGCGGAGCGACCCTGCGCCCTCTGCGGCGACCCCATCCCCCCGGGGATCCCGCTCTCGGTCACCACCTGCGAGGGCTGCGCCGTGGCCCTCTCGGAGGTGGTCTGGTGGTGGCGGAGCCTCCCCGAGAGCACCCGCCACTACCGCCTGGCCGCCTGGCGCAAGGCCCACCGGGTAAGCCGTGGTGTGGATGTCGGCGCAAGGGGATGGAGCCAGTAGCCGGTTAGGGGGCTCCCGAGGCACCGTCACCTCGCAGCGGGGTCGGCCGGAAGGGCGGTGCGGGCAGAGGGCTGAACGCTGCGACGGAGGAGCGCCACATCGGCCTCCGTTCGCCCGCCACCTTGCCAGTGGGTTGCCGGTGGATTGCCAGTGGTACGGTGGACGGGCTGGCCGGTCGGTGTAGCCGGTGGCGGCACCGGGTGCTCTGTCCCGCCCGGCCAGTACACTTCAGCGCGGGGGCCTGAACAGGGAGGGTGACCCCGGGTCTGGATGACTGCGCGGTCGCCCTTCGGCCCCCTTCCGTCCGTGTCCCGGCCAACGGCGAGGCCAGCAGGCCGTAACCCTGCCGCGCGAGCTGTCCAGGTTCGACTCCTGGGGCACGGACCAACCACCTCCGATCTCCCAAGGGCACCACCCGGAGGCGGTACCCTGGCGGTCGTGGCGACCCTCTTCAACATCGGCAAGGCGGCATCGCTGCGTCCACCGTCGGGCCAGGGGTGGAGCCTCGTCTTCAGCCAGCTCCTGGGCAAGGGGCCACCCACGGCGAAGGCGTACGCCGACCGCCTCGGGATCAAGGTGTGGCAGATCTTCGGCTCGTCCATCGGCCAGCCCCCCCAGCCGCAGCAGGTGGCGGAGCAGATGATCTCGCAGGGGGTGGCCACCGCCGTCAACGAGATGGAGATCTGGGAGCAGGACCAGACCATCCTCGGCACCGGCTGGATCGTCTTCTGGTACATCACCATCTATCTCCCCGGACCCAACGCAGGAGCTGGACCCTGATGCCGATCGGAGCGATCCTCCTCATCCTCTTCGCCATTGCCGTGCTCGACCCCACCGTGCAGCAGCGCATCGAGTCGGTGCTCTCGGGCTTCGGCAGCGCCGCCGCCAGCGGCCCCATCTCCACGGCGACCAAGTGGTGGCTGCTCGCCGCCGGGGCGGTGGGGGCGCTCGGGGTGGGCTGGTGGATCGTGGAGACCAAGGTCGCCAAGCACGAGGGGTACGACGTGGCCCCGCCGCCGGTCGAGTCCATCGGCGTGCCCGCCCCGCCCACCTTCGGGGCCTCCGGCGGCTTCACCGCCAGTAGCCAGGGCGGCGTCGGCCTGGAGCAGCGGGTGACCGCCGAGGGCGGCGGCACCACGGGCCGGGGCGGGTTTGGCCAGGTGACCAAGCGCGCCCCCCAGGCCAAGGCCCCGCCCGGCGGCCCGCCGATCACCCCGTCCCGGCGGCGCGGCTTCGGCCGGGCTGCATGATCGACCGCCGCGATCTCGCCATCCTCGGCACGGGCGTGATGCTGGGGGTGATCGCCCTCGAGGCGCACTTCCTGGTCCGCCAGGCGGCGCGGGTCTGGATCCCGACCCTGCTGGGTCGGCGCCTGGATGCCGGGATGATCCGGCTGCCGATCTCCCGCAGAGCTCCGGCGCCGTGATGTAATCGGGGCCATGCGAAAGCTTGACTTCGTCCCGCCGCTGCTCGGCGTGGGCACCGGCCTGGCCGACGGTGCCGTGGTGGAGTGGCTCGCGCCCCACTTCGCGCAGGCCCCGGGCGTCTTCCGCCTGGTGGAGCTGGTCGTGGGTGCGTTGGGTCTCGGCCTGGAGTGGGACGACGACCTCAGCTACGGGCTCATCACGGTGGCGGCCAACCGGCTCTCCGGCCAGGTGATCCCCGCCATCGCCCAGCGCAACGCGGGAACCCTGCTGGCCGCCGACATCACCCCGGCAAGGGGCCGGGGGGTGCGGGTGACGCGGCCCAAGGGTGCCGTGGCCGCCGGCTGCACCGCCTGCGGGGCCGTGAAGCCGCCTCCGGTGCCCGTGGTCGAGAACATCCCCTACCCGGGCGGCGACATGCGGTCGGCGCCGGGGCTGCTCTGAGCGCTTCCCCCTCAAGGGGGGTCGGCGGCCCTCCTCCGGCTCCCCGAGGGGAGATGCGGGCGATCTCCCACAAGATTTCCGCCCTCGGCTACGATCCAGGCGTCACGCTTTGGGAGCGCGCATCCGGTCTCGGCCAAGCCCGTCCCAAAGCGTGAGGCCCCCGGGGAGGCGGCTCCCAGAGCATGGCGACATGTCAGCCATCGCCATCTGGAGGTCGTGGGGCCGTGTACCGCTTCCCATTCGCCGTCCTCGGCACCGAGGCCGTGCTCGGCGTCGGCACGGGCCTCTCCCGGTCCTGGGACACCGACCGCTGGCAGCGCAACCCTGCCAACACCACGGGCACGCCGACTCCGCCGCTCTCGTTCATTGAGAACTCCGGCCTGGATGTCGGCATCGGCGCGCTGCTCGTCGGCCTGGTCGCCCAGATCGCCGAGTGGCCGCACTCGGACGTCTCGGAGTCGCTCATGGGCGGAGGCGCCCTGGTCGTCGCCGAGGTCATCACCACCGCCATCGGCCAGCGCGGCAACGCGGGGTACATCACCCCGTCGACGCCCGCCAGCGGCCGGGTCGCGGGTCACCGTGGTCACGAGCGGGCGGCGGGGCTGGCGGCTCCGGCGGCCGCGCGTCCATTCCTCCAGGTCAGCCAGCCCGGCCTCCTCTGAGCAGGGCCATCGCCTTCTCCATCCGACACCGCCCACGCCCGGTGATCTCAGAGGCACTCACCGGCAACGGGGCTAGAGGACATCCGAGATGACCCTGATCGCGATCACCCCCGAGGCGAGCCTGAACCCGGGCCAGTTGAAGCTGCTCCGGGACACGGCCTGCTCGGTGGCCCAGAGCTCAGCGCGCGGCGCCTCCAACGCGGACCTGACCACGCGCCCGCTGACCCCCACCGACTGGTACGGAAGCCAGGCGGCCGTCTTCGGCAACGGGGTGGCGGTCATCGCCAACACCCCGACCGTGGACACCGCTGTGGCCCGTGTCCCCCAGGCGACCGCCTGGGTGCTCTTCGGGTACGGCGTGCTGTACCCATCGGCGACCGCCCTGCCGTCGATCCAGGAGATCTGGATCGGGACCGGCTCCCAGGTCTTCGCCAAGATCCGGCTGGACCCGCTGTACGCCGAGGGGGCGTTCACGACCAACCGGGGCCGGATGGGGTACTTCGACCCCATCTACTTCATCGCGAACGCGAAGCCGACGATCACCTACGTGACCAGCAACACGCTCGCGGCGGCCAACGCCGAGACCTACGCGCTGGTCGGGGTCATCGCTGAGCCTCCGATCACGGTGGTCAACCAGCCGGCGGTGGCGCCGGGCCAGCCCGCCAGCCAGGCGGCCGGCTGAGCACAAGGCAGCAGCCCTATCCGCTGAGTTCGCCAGCCAGCCCCCGCCCTCCTGACCGGGCGGGGCGCTGGCGGAACTCGTCAACCGGGATCATGAGGTAGCGTCGATGCGATCGACTGGACGCGAGCGATTCTTCCGCGGAGGGTGGAACACCCTGGAGCCGGGTGACCTCTGCATCCTGGTGGACGGGACCACCTGGGACGGCCTGCCCGTGTACGACGTGGTCCAGGCTCGGGGGCTGAACTCCCTGGGCGAGTCGCCGGGGGGGCTCACCGTCATCTGGGCGGTCTCCTCGCCGTACCCGCCGTACAAGGCCGATCCCAAGGCCAGCATCCTGAGCCTGGGGGCGGGACAGCAGACGGGGCTGATCGCCCCCGACGCCTTCCAACTCCAGGTCAACGAGATGGTCCAGGCGCGCTTCAAGCTCCGCCTGATCGACACGGCGGCGGGCAGCGGGGCTAAGATTGACAACTTCGACCTCGTCGCCTACCTCCCCGGCTCCAGCCTGTACTGGGGCACCACCCAGACCACGGCGCCGCTCAATGCGCGGTACCAGGTCCCAGATCCCGCCGACGCCATCTCTGCGCCCGTCCAGGACGCCAACATGAGCCTGCCGGCGGCCTTCCCGGTGGACGATGGCTTCCTCTTCGCCGAGACCACCGAGATGTTCTGGCAGTACGACATCATTCCCCAGTTCCGGCTCCAGTGGAACGGCGCCTCGGCCACCCCGGCGGGGATCGCCGTCGCCCTTGAGGTGCAGGGGTACGACTACATCCTGCGCAGGCGGGCGGGCAGCACCCAGGGCCGGAGCGCCATCGTCGGGGGGGTGAACATCAGCATCCCCGATGGGGTGTCCCAGGACGACATCATCCCCGTCCCCGTCCAGGCCCTGGCCGGCTCCGCCGCCCGCGGCCAGTGACCGTGAGGCCATGACGGTCTCGCCCCCGGGGGCGCGCCCACCCTTCCCCGCCGCCGCCGCCCGGCGGTTGGGCGAACTGGGCGTCCCCGCGCCTGCGGCCTCCGCGCCCGGTGCGGGGTTGGGCCTGCCGGCCGACGTGGTCGCCCTGCTCCGCCACGCCTTCGCCATCAGCGACGACACGGGCAGCGAGACACGAGCCGCCACGCTCACCGAGCGGACGCCCCGCCAGGTCGCCTTCCGCAACCTCAAGCGGGTGGCTCTGGGCCTCTTCGTGGTCACCGCCAGCGCCAAGGTCTATTACGGCTTCGCCGACATCGTGCGCTCCACCGCCACGGCCGACTCCACCCGGATGCCGGGCATCCCGGTGAGCGACAACGCCGAGGGGACCTGGCTCCCCTGGTGGTACGTGGGGCCGGTGTGGATCGTGGCCCCCACCGGCGGCAGCTTCCCCATCGACGTGCGGGTGGTCGAATACTCGGCCTGCGACCCCAGGGTCCTGATGTGAGCGATGGCGGCCGATGCCACCGCCTCGCTCGCGGTCGCTGACAGCCTGCTCAGCCAGGCCCGGTCGGCCTCGGACGAGGGCGACTGCATGGAGCTGCTCGCGGCCGCGAGCGAGGCCCTGGGTGACGCCGGGGCTAACCTCGAGGCGGCGGGGGACACCGCCCAGGCGGATCGGGCGCGGGCGCTGAGCGCTGAGCTCCAGGCCCTGGTCAACGCCCCGACCCTGCCCGGCTGCCTCACCCTCGCCCAGTTCCAGGCCCAGTACGTCGCCGCCATCGCCAGGGACGCGGCCCAAATCTCGCCATCGGCGGCCCAGCTGACCTCCGGCGGCGCGGGAGCCGGGTTGGCGGCGGCGCTGGGGTTGGGCACTGGCGCGCTCCTCATCCTGCTGATCGGGCTCCTCCGCCGCCGCCAGGGGGGCTGAGGTGTCCCTGGCCGGCCCCGTCCTCGCGCTCACCTCGGGGGGCACCGCATCTGTCCCCGCGCCCAAGGTGCCGACCCCGCCCTGCACCGTCCTGCTCCAGAATGTGTCGCCGTACGCCCTCCAGGCCCAGATCCAGGGCGGCACGGTCTGGATCCCCCCCTACACCCAGCAGAGCGTTCCCTGGTCGAACAGCGTGGGGGTCACGGTCAGCGCGGAGCCGGTCATCACCAGCCCCAGCGGGGCGCCGGCGAGCCTCCTGGTCACCTTCTACAACCAGGGCGAGGTGGTGCCGCCCAACGGGCCGATCACCGGCTACACCTCGATCACGGGCGCGGTGGTCAACGCCACCATCAGCGGCCCGGTGACCATCAGCGGCACGGTGGCGATCAGCTCGGGCACGGTGGACGTGGGGACCGTCGCCGGGGCCATCTCCATCGCCGCCAATCAGGTCGTCCAGGTGGAGAACGTCCCCGCCGGCACGGTCGTGGTCGGCGGCACGGTGGCGATCAGCTCCGGCACGATCAACGTCGGGACGATCTCCGGCTCCATCTCCATCGCCGCCGGCCAGGTGGTCCAGGTGGAGAACGTCCCCGCCGGCACGGTCGTGGTCGGCGGCACGGTGGCGATCTCCAGCGGCACGGTCAACATCGGCACGATCTCGGGATCGGTGACCATCGCCAGCGGCTCAGTGGACATCGGCTCCGGCAACATCACCATCGTCGGCGGCCAGGGCGGAGCGACCAACGTGGGCACCTACCTGCCGCCGGTACAGGTGGGCCAGATCACCCCGCTCAGTGTGGGCAGCAACGCGGTCAACTGCGTCCTGCCGCCGGGCACGCAGGCGGTAAAGATCACCTTCTGGGGCGGGTACGGCAGCGGCCGCGTGATCAGCGGCCTCTACGTGCTGGGGATAACTACCGGACTCGAGTACCTGAACAACGTGGCCCCCCAACAGGACGTGATCGTCCTGCCCATAGACCAGGTGACCGAGCCGGGGGTGGTCCAGGTAGCCTTCACCAGTCGGCTTGCGGGCGGGGGCGTCACCGTCGTGGCGGTGCTGGGCAACGCCACGGTGGACGTTGGCGATAGCCCTCAGCAGCCGGTCTTTACGCAGCCGGTGGTGGCCCAGCCGGTGGGGCTGCTGATGCAGTCGGCCAACCTGACCCACACCGTGACCGCCAATACCGTCTTTAACCCGGTGCCCGCCATCGCCACCGAGGTCATCACGGTGTGGAGCGTGGACCTGACACTGGGGGCCGCCTCGAACAACGCCGGCTATTACCTCGCCGCCCTGCGGAGCTCCGCGACCAGCGTGCTCGTGGCCGCGGTCCAGCTCTACCTGGCCAGCCTTATCGCCGGCTCGTCCACCGTGCCGATCACAAAGTCCTTCCCGCTGGGCCTCGCGCTGCCCGCGGGCGAGGGCCTGGACATAGAGTTGGACACTAGCGCAGGCGGCCCCCCCACGTGGTTCACCTGCGGATCGGTGCAGTACACTCAGGCGTGAGATATGGCTGAAGACGACTACGTCGAGGCGAGGCACCCGGGCGTCAAGGCCATTGAGCGGATCCCGCTGGTCACCGTGCCCGACGAGGCCCCGCCGCCGCCGGCCGCGTCGGCAGGCATCACCATCCCGCCGGGCTTAGGCCTCCAGATCGCCCGCGACCATCTCCAGCATCTCAGTGAGCGGGCCGACCTCGAGGCGCAGATCGAGCAGCTCCGGATGCGGCTGATGATCGCCGAGGCGACCATCGCCGAGCTCCGCGCCCAGCTGGAGTCCGCCGTCGCTGAGGAGCCCGCTGTGGAGGCGGCGGAGGAGAAACCGGCATGAGGTGGGCCTTCGGCGCCAGCACCAAGCCCGGGGAACCCATCGACCAGAGCCTCCGGAGCACCTGGGAGAACCTCAAGCGCAACCACGGGCTAGCCCCGGGCGAGGTGACGGAGGGCCACGTGACCGAGGCCATCCAGGGGGCACTGGCCCTGATCGGCACCGGCCTCTTCGGCACCCGCCACTCGGTCGGCCTCTCGGGCACGAGCGTCGAGCCCGCCGAGCCGACCAGCATGCCGGCTGAGCGCCACCAGATCATGGTTTCGGTGGCCCAGCTGCCGGATCCGCCCGGCTGAGGGTGGCCGTCCCTGCACGCAGCCGGGTACGATACGGTCGATGAAGCCCCGGTGCGAGGCGTGCCAGGCCCCCGACCCCGTCTCCCTGCGCCAGCTCCTGGAGCTCGGCCTGCAGGAGAAGCCCGACCCCGAGGACTCCGCGTTCAAGGCCCCCGACCTCTGCCCGCGGCACCGCCGCGCCCTGGCCGCCTTCGCCGCCCGGCTGGGCGACGACGGGCGCGTCCTCGAGGCGAGCGCCGGGTGAGCCCGCTCACCCTGGACGAGATCGTGACCCGCTTGGACGCCCGCCTGGCCCGCGCCCCCCGAGCCCAGGCGCAGCGCCTCGCCTCACTGCGCTTCCGTCTCTCCGGCGAGGGCGGCGGGGATCTCTATGTGGCCGTCGGCAACGGCCTGGCCATGGCCAGCGAGAGGCAGGGGCCGCTCCCCGTCGACTGCACCATCCGGCTGAGCGTCACCGATGCCGAGGATCTCCTCGAGGGACGCCTGGACGCCGTCAAGGGGTACTTCAGCGGCCGGATCAGGATCTCGGGGGACATGGGCCAGGCGATGCGCCTCGGGGATCTGCTCAGCGGCTGACCCCCCCTCTTCAGCCGCAGGTGCACACCCCATCGGCGTTCACGCTGAACGCACAGCCGGCGGGGCCGATCCCCGCCCCGCCCGGGCCGCAGCAGATCTCGTTGCAGGAGTAGGTCTCCGTGCCCGTGGGGCCGATGGGGGGCGTGGGGGGCGCGGGCGGCGGGACCGATCCTCCCCCACCTCCGCTGATGGCCGCTGCGGGCACCAGGACGGCCGCCAGGAGCCCCGTCGCGATGAGGGCGCCCCATTCCATGCGATCCATGCCCCGCACGCTACCAGCCCATTCTGGGCGGCGGGGAGATCACGGAGTGGCGTGGTTCGGTCCGGTTCGTCGGTCCGGGGTGGCATGGCTTGTCGGCGAGGTCAGGATCGTCGCTGTCGGTATGGACTGGGTTGTCGGGGAGGACAGGAAGGGACGGTCACGGTGGCGCGGAGTGGTATGGATTGGATCGTCGGAGAGGATGGAGCGGGGACGGATCGTCGGAATGGGTAGGTCTGGTATGTCGGCTGGGCTGGGGCGGGGACGGGTTGTCGGGACGGCTCGGGGTTCGGTGGGGTGGGGTGGGGACTGGATAGTCGGAGCGGAAGGGACAGGCGAGCACCGGATCGTCCGCAGGCAGGGATTGGATCGTCGGCGGGGCCGGGGTAGGCTCGTCGGGATGCTCGGTGCGGGAGGGTGCGATCTGACACGGCGGATCGGCAAGGGGAGGGTGGGGTCGTCGGGACGGCTGGGCGAGGGACGGGTTGTCGGTATGGGCTGGGGCGGATTGTCGGTATGGACTGGCTTGTCGGTGCGGGTCGGACGGGTTGGTCGGCAGGGTCCGGGTTGGGCGGACACGGAAGGGAGTGTCGGAGTGGTCGGGTACGGATAGTCAGACCGGCCCGAAGCTGTCGATGGTGAAGGTGCCCGAGCCCTGGCTGCGGTCGCTGCCGATCCCGTTGAAGCGCATGTACTCCAGCATCTCGCGGAGCTGCTCCTCGGTCCCCACCTTGTTGACGCCATCGTCCAGGACCCGGATGGTGAAGCTGAGCGGCACGCTGTCGGCGTACTCGAAGCGCTTGATCGAGGTCCGGGGACCCTGCATGGTCATCACGGTGAGCGGCCTATCGTCCACCTGGATCGGCACCGTGATCGGCACCACCTTCTCCAGCACGAAGACGCGCTCCGCCACCTTGGACCGGAACGCCTTGACCCGGACGGCGTCCTTCAGGATGTTGGCCGCCTCTTTGAGCGCCCCCTTGAGGCACCGCCCCTCATAACAAGGGGTGCCATCGGGGAGGCGGTAGAAGACGACCCCGTGAACCTCGGCCACGTCGAGTTGGGCGGCGGTGGCGCTGTGCTCCTCCCGCGCCGCTGAGGGCGTGAGCGGCACCGAGGCAAGCTCCGCCGGCATCTCGGCGGGCGCCTTCATCCGGGCGGCCCTGGTCTCCAGCCAGATATCCAGCATCTTCTCCTTGGCGGGCACCCCGGCGACCAGGCGATCGACGGTGATGGCGAGGCGGTAGTCGATCCAGGTGAACATGGTTCCCTCCTTGAGGGCTTGAGGATCTGCGGGCCGTCAGCGGCCCGATGACTCGCGGGTGATCTCCCTGGTCCGCCGACGCACCCGCCTGATCTGGCGCTCAAAGCGGATGTCCACCACGCCCCAGCCCACCAGGGCGGCGAGGTAGGCGAGCCAGAGCCATGCAGTGGCACCCCAGAGGTCGATGAGGCTGGCCACCGCAAGGAAGATCAGGAGCATGGCGATGGTGACGCTCACCGCCTGCCTGCGTCGGTGGAGCATCTCCAGCACATCTCCGACCAGGGCATGGGCATGTCCTCCACCTCTCGGCGATCCGTCATGAGACGCCCGCACCAGCGCTCGCGGTAGGCGTGGGGGAGGGGCCTCTCCAGTGGCACGCCCAGCCCAGCAACCTCACCGCCGGGGTTGAGGCCGAGGGCGCTGATCCGGGTGAGCGCATCGACCAAGCCGAGGGCCTCCACCATGATCGTGCCCAACCAGCGCTTGCCTCGGGGACGCCTGGGATCCGTGAAGCTGAGCGTCCAGAGGTCAAGCTGGCCGATCCCGATCTCGTCGGCGAGGACCTGCGCGCCTCGGGCGATCACCTCCACCTCGGGAGCGGCGGCGGCCACCCGGCAGGGCGTCACACCGCGTCGGGAAACGCTTGGCTGCCGCCCCCCCTCGGGGTCATCCATCCCGATCTCTCCCAAAGCGCCGGATTTCCTGGTCGGGAATCATAGCGCACTCCCGGACGGGTTGCCGTACACTTTCGCCCGTGGACGGGATCCAGGCGGCGGCGGAGCGAGGCACAGAGCCCCTACCCACCCCTGATCCCGCCCGGGTGGCCGAGATCAGACGGGCCATAGCCGCCTTCCAGTCCAACCTCGAGGCAGCGGTCAGTCGGCGGGAGCGGCTCGTCAACGGGGCGTGGTTCAGGTACGGCGAGGAGATGGGGCGCGGTGACGACGAACTCCTGGTGGCGGCCGCCGCAGCCCGGCGGGATCAGGGCGTCGCGGGCGCGTGGGCTGAGTTCTCCGCCACCATGGCCGCCACCTGGGAGGAGTGGTACCGGGTGGTCCCCGAGGCCAGGGATCACCCCGAGGGGATCCTCCCCCCGTGACCCCCCTGCCCCGGCGGCTTCGGCCCCCTGAACCCAGCGGCACGCCGGCCGGGCCGAGACCGGCTCCTCCGAGTCGGACGGGTGGCGCCGAGGCTTCCCCGCCTGTTGAGTGGCGCCGTATCGCTCTACCCAGGATTCCGCCGCCTCCAACCCCCCCGCCCCAGTTCCGCTCCGGTCAGATCGTCCGCCGCAGCGGCATCTACCAGAGCGGCGGCCGCGAGGCCACCCTCACCCGGGGCGACCGCTTCCCGCCCAGCCACGCGCCCTGGATGGCTGTTCGCCTCAGCGGCTCACCGTGAGCAGCATCGTCGCGGGCGCAGAGATCCGGCACCTCTGGCTCTGGTACTGCCCCCACTGCGACCACCGTGTGGCTGAGGTCGATCCGGTTGAGGCCGCCGACCAGGCTCTGGGACACTGGGAGGCCCGCTGTCGGGCCGACGTCCGCCGCCAGTGCGCGGATCGGGTGCTCCGTCTCTTCTCGTGGTGGCCTGCCTTCAGGATCCGCGAACTCATCCCTGAGCCCTGGCTTCGGCCAGGTTGGGAGGGTGATCCTCAAGCCCGGCTCTTCGCCACGACGCCTGAGCCCCTCAAGACGATGGCATGGGATTTCACCCCGATCCTTCGGCGGATCTGCCCGAATCACCTCGGCCTGAGGATGGTCGCCCACGATGGTCTCTGGTGGTGCGAGCAAGGATGCGTCTGGAAGGGTGTCGGGCCGAGGCGCTGGAAGTGGGGGTGGCGGGACGAGACGGGAGACCTTGCGTGGCTTGAGGCGCATGGCCAACTGGTCGCGTGACGAGTCGGTGAGTCCCGCCGCCAGCCCGCCTCACCGCTACACCGAGGCGGAGTTGATCCGGATGCTCCGCCAGCGCCACACCCGGCCCGGCAACGGCGGCTCTGGCGAGTACGCCTTCCTCACCCAGGTGCGCGATGCGGCCGGTTTCTCCGGCTCCCGCACCCTGGACATCGTCACCCTCAGCCTCTGGCCGTCCAGGGGCATGGAGCTCCACGGCTATGAGGTCAAGGTCAGCCGCGCCGACTGGATCCGCGAGCTCCACGAGCCGGCCAAGGCCGAGGCCTTCGTCCAGCGGCTCGACCGGTTCTCGCTCGTTGCCGCCGACGAGGCCATCGTCGCCCCCGGGGAGTTGCCGCCCCAGTGGGGGCTGCTGGCCGTGCGCCGGGGGCGCCTGGTCACCATGGTGCAGGCCCCCCGGCTGGCCCCGGGCAAGGAGCCCCGGCCGGTCAGCCGCTCCTGGCTCGTCTGCCTGCTCCGCGCCGCCGGCGCCGTCCCCGAGGTCGATCCCGCCGAGGCCCGCGCCGCCCGTGAGGAGGGCCTCGCCCAGGGCCGGGCCCGGGCGGAGCACGAGGTGGAGAGCCTGCGCCGGGTGGCGGAGGAGGAGAGGCGCCGCCGCGAGGAGGAGGCCGCCGCCCGCACCGAGGTGTTCGCGGCCCTGGGCATCCAGACCTCCCACTACCAGGAGCTAGAGGCGCTGCGGGCCATCGCCAGCGCCGTGCGCACCGTGGTGGCCGCCGATGGCCGCATGGAGAAGGGCCGGGAGCGCCTGGAGCGCCTGGCCGCCAGCGCTGAGGAGACCGCCCGCTGGCTGCGCCAGGGCCTGGAGGCAGCGGCGCCCGGGTGACCCTTATCGGCTACGCCCGCGTCTCCACGGCGGACCAGGAGCCGCGCCTCCAGGTGGACGCGCTCCGCGACGCCGGCTGCGAGGTGCTCTTCGTGGAGCGCGCCTCGGGGGCGATGGTCGATCGTCCCCAGCTCGCGCTGTGCCTCGAGGCGCTCCGGACGGGCGACACCCTGGTGGTCTGGAAGCTCGACCGCCTGGGTCGCTCCCTGCGCCACCTCGTCACCCTCATCCCCGAGCTCAACGCCCGGGGGGTGCAGCTGCGCTCGCTCACCGAGGCCTTCGACACCGCCACCCCGGCGGGCCGGATGGTGCTGGGCTTCCTGGCCGTCCTCGCCCAGTTCGAGCGGGAGCTGATCCAGGAGCGCACGAGGGCGGGACTGGAGGCGGCGCGCCGCCGCGGCCGCCGGCCCGGCCGCCACCGGGTGATCTCGGAGCGGCGGCTCCAGGTGGCCCGCGAACTCATCGGCCGGGGCCAGTCGGTGGCCGAGGTGGCCAAGATGATCGGGGCCGCCCGCACCACCCTCTATGACGCCCTCAGACGCTCCCCGGAAGCTGATCCCACAGCAGCTCCTGGGCCGGGCGGCCCGACGGGTTGACGAACTCCCCAGAGGCCGACACCCCCACCTCGCCCACCCGCCGGGCCAGGTCGTCGCGGATGTACTTGGCGGAGAGTTCGATCCCCACCGCCCAGCGGCCCAGGCGCTTGGCCACCGCCAGGGTGGTGCCGCTGCCCGCGAAGGGATCCAGCACCGTGCAGGGAACCGGTGCACCGTGGTGCACGGCCGTGCACGTCGGCACCCATCCAGTCGTCGTGGTCACTGGCCCGCCCTGCCGCCAGCCCGCCCGAATCACCGGCAGCGGTGTCTTGGACATCTCGCGTGTCCCGCCGTGCTCCCGCACCGTCTCGCGCTCCAGCACCCGCCGCCAGGGTCGCCCGCAGTCGGGGCAGCAGCCGCGCTCACTGGTCCCGGCCCGGATGCACGGGATGACCAGGCCATCCGGGAAGGTGGCGTAGTGGAGGCCCGGGTACGGCTGCGTGGCGATCTCCCACACCGACCGCTTGTTGCGGGACAGGGGATCCGCGCCGGCGCCGTTCAGGCGCGCCGTGCGCCCGTCCACATCCTTCGGGAACTCCGCCCCCCGGTACCGGTCGTCACCGCGCGCCAGGGCCGCCTGGCGCCCGCCTCGGTGGATCGTGCCGTGCGGGCCCGGGGTGGTGTCCCATCCATCGGGAACCTTGCGGGAGCGGTTGGTCAGGGCCGTCCTCTCTCCGCGAACCGCTCCCGGTGCGAAGCTAGCGTGCTCCCAGCCCGCCGGCGCATCGCGGCCACCCCGGTCGTGGGTGTCTCCGTCTGCGACCTCGCGGATCGCCTCGGCGTCGTAGTAGTAGCGGGTGGAGCGGCTGAGCAGGAAGAGGTACTCGTGGCTCTTCGTCGGCCGGTCGGTCACGCTCTCCGGCATCGGGTTGGGCTTCGAGTAGATGATGTCGGAGCGGAGGTACCAGCCATCCGCCTGCAGCGCGAAGGCCAACCGCCAGGGCATCCCGACCAGATCTTTCGTCTTGAGCCCGCCGACCACGGTTGAGCGGGGCTTGTCACGGAAGGCACGATCATCAGCGCAAGCCCGGGCCCCCGTTCCCGCGCCATCCCCTGGGCGCCGCTTCTCGGTGACCGCCTGGCCGTTCACGGAACTCGCGTAGCAGTCGCCCATGTTGAGCCAGAGGGTCGCCCAGAGGCGCATCACGCGGCGCACCTCGCGGAAGACGGCCACCATGTGCTCCACGTAGAGCTCCGGGGTCGGCTCCAGACCGAGCTGGGAGTCCACCCGCACCGCCCCGCAGCGGCAGCGAGCGGGATCCCCGCCCCGGTTGGGCGCCCCGGGGACATGGCCCAGCGCTCCCGCCTTCCGCTGGTCCTCTAGGTCGCCGCCCCGGCCCGCCACACCTCGGTGCTCGCAGGCAGGGTCGCCGCCCTCCCAGGCGCCGGTGCCGTAGTCGCGGAGGCCCCAGTACGGGGGACTCGTCACTACGCAGTCCACGCTCGCCGCCGGCAACTCCCGGAGCACCGCCAAGGCGTCGCCCTGGTAGCAGGTGGCCAGGCCGTCCGAGTAGGCGGGCTCGATCATGGCGCGACCGCCCCTGGATGCTCCTGGATGCTCCTGTCCACTGCGGTCAGCCTCGTCCCGACCCACTCCACCACCGGCACGGCCACGGCGTTGCCGAGTTCGCGGTACCTGGCCGAGTCCGCCTGTCCCTCCGTCCACCCATCGGGGAACCCCTGGAGCCGCTCGCACTCGAGCGGGGTGAGCCGGCGCACCGCCATCCCCGCCGCCACCGAGTTCGTCGGCCGAGACCGGAGCGATGGTGATGCCCCCGGCACGATGCCCAGGCCCGACCTCCCCCCGGGGGTGCCATCGCCCTCACCGCTGCGATCCACCGCATCGGAGCTGATCCCGAAGGCGAGCAGACCGCCCTCTGACCCGCCGCTGTCCGAGTAGGGGCGGCCCCGGAGGGGCTGGGCCACGACATACCCCTCCTCCACCGGCCCAGAGCCGGTCAGCCCCGACCCGCCATGCCCGCCCGGGCCCCGGCCGGCCACCAGCGGTCCCACCGTCTCCGCCACCAGCGTTGAACTCAAACCTCCCATGCCCGTCGCATCCAGCGTCGGCGTGGCGGCGGTCTCCTCCCAGCGCTCTGCGTCGTCGCTCGAGTGCGCCTTCTGGGCCTTGCGGTAGACGGTGCGGGTGCCCCGGTCGCCTCCCTCCATCTGGCTCGGGTTGCCGGTCAGGGTCGCCGCCACCTCGGCCTCGCGCGCGCTCACCCCGCCCGGCTCGTCGTTGGGATGGAGGGTGAAGGCGAGCACGAGCGGCGTGCCCCGCCCCGTGCCGTCCTCGCTGGCATCGGCCCCCTCGGCGGTCAGGGCGTGGGCCACCGCCAGGATGATCTCGTCCTTGCCGCCCTGGCCGGGGTGCCCGGCATCCTGGCCCATGCTGGCGGTGAGCGTCGGGCTCAGGGCGAGGTTGCCCGGCGTCGCCGAGCCCGGACGCGGGTGGGAGCGCAGCGGCCCCGTCACCAGGAGGTTCACATCGTCCTCGCAATGGCGCCCCGGCTCATGGCTGCTCGGGTGGCCCCCGCTGGTCAGGGTGGCAGCCGCCTCGAGCACGGGGATGTAGGACATGCCGTCCAGGTCCTGGCGCTGGCCGCCGGTCAGGGCTCCGAGGGTCCCGGCGACGGCGGGGACGCCCCAGCGCCCGCCAGGTTCTCCAGCGCCTCCCGGAGCGCCGCCGGCAGCACCCGGCCCCGGCGCTCCGCCCGGCGCAGGATGCCCAGCGCCGCCCTCGGGCTCAAGCAGTACCGCGCCAGGTGCGGACCAGGGGGCTCCAAGATGTCCGACAAAGTAGAGGCGACGGCGGCGCTGGGGGACTCCGAAGTGCTGAGCGTCCAGCACCCGGTAGGCGTACCCATACCCGAGTTCTCCCAGCGTCCCGAGGACGGCCGCCATGTCCCGTCCGCGATGGTCGGGGCGGATCGCTGTGGCGGTCTCCTCCTCGTCCTCGAGGGGATCAGCTCTAGCTGCGCGGGCGGCGGCAGAGAGGGCTCCGGAGCACTCAGGGCAGCCGCAGGACGTGAGAAGCCCGGGGACGTTCTCGGCGAGGATCCAGGCGGGAGCGAGCTCAGCACAGAGGCGAGCGAGCTCATAGAAGAGCCCGCTCCGCGCTCCGCCCAGGCCAGCACGGCGTCCAGCGGTCGACACATCTTGGCACGGGAATCCCCCGCAGACCAGGCGAGCGGGAGGGAGGCAGCCGTCGCAGCGTCCGCCGCACCGTCTGGCTGCGTGGACACCCCTCACATCCCCGTGGCGGGGGACATCGGGGAAGTGGCGCTCGAGCACCGCTCGGGCCTGGGGGTCGATCTCCACCTGGGCGACGCAGCGCCAGCCCAGGCGCTGGAGGGGGAGGTCGAAGCCCCCGATCCCGGAGAACACCGAGACGAAGGTGTCATCCTCCATCCGCGCCTACGGCCACGCTGGCGGGCAGGATCTCCTCGAGGGGCACCCCCAGGGCGCGGGCCACGGCGAGCGCCGAGGCCACCAGGGGCTGGCGCTTGCCCCGCTCCCAGCGGCCGATGATGGAGTCGTCCACGCCGGAGCGCCGGGCCAGCTCCATGATCGTCCAACCCCGGGCCACCCGGAGCGCCCGCAGCCGGTTGGCGGTGGCCTCCATGCCGCCATCATATCGCGACCCCGCTGCCACTTGACAGTCACCCAGCCCAGGGAGGAGAATGTCAGATGACAGACAGATGGGGTACGCGCCAGCCCCCAATACGGCGCAGAGGAGATCCAGATGGCCCGCACATCCAAGATCCCGGTGGCCGTGGCCGCCAGCATCACGCTCCCCGCCAGCCTGCTCGAGGCACCCAACCGGGACTGGATCGTCACCTCCTACAGTGGGCACCGGACTCATGAAGGGATCGCGTACCGCGCCACCCTGGCCTGGAAGGGCACGGTGGTCGGCAGCATCGAGGATGTTGGCGACGGGGGCATGATCCGGGTTCACATCGACTATCTCGGGGATCCGTTCAGGATCGTCCCCAAGGCGTGGGGGGCCTTCGTCGCTGCTGTACCCCTCGCTTCCCTGGCACGGCTGATCGGCGAGAGCATCTCCGATGAGACGCTCCAGGCGAGCCGGGAGGAGACGGTCGCCCTCATGTTGGTGGAGGAGCAGCAGTTGCGCCAACGCCTCGACCGTCTCGTGAAGCGAGGTTCCACACCCTTCCTCGCCCCCGGCGAGAGTGTCTACCCAGGCGGTGCCTTCCGAGTCGTGAAGGCTTCGCGCGATACCGCCCTTGAGACGCTCGACCGCAAGTATCCTGCGCCCTGCCTGGTCTGGACCATGGGCGTCGGCTGGGAGTCCCTATGAGCACCCGCGCCGAGGCTATGGCCAACCGTGACCGGATCATCGCGCTCTGCGAGCGCGCGGAGCGCGAGCGCACCCGACGTGTCTGCCCGTGCGGGGTGGTGGTCCTACGGGGCCGCTGCCCCGCCTGTGGCCGCCCCGACCCGCAGCGGAGGGCTCGCTCATGAGCGATGTCGCCGTGGATGAGCCCGACTTCACCATCACCCTGACCTCGCGGCCGCCGATCCGCATCGTGAGGGCGATCTGGCCGATCCTGGCCGGTTCCGCCGTCGATGTCGGCGACCAGACGGCCACCCTCACCGTGCGCCAGCGGGTGGACGGTGACGGGGCCATCGTGTACGGGGTGCTCCGTCCCAGCGCGTCGACGCCAGGGCGCCGCCGGGGGGTGCTCCTGGAGCGCCCCCTCATCATCCCCACCGCCTGCCGAGGCGTGGCCCTGGATCTGCTCCCCGACCACCCCCAGACCGCCTCCGACCTCGCCGAGGCCGTCATCGCGAAGCTCCCGGCGGAGAGGCTGCCATGACCGCCCTGGTCAGTGCCGCCGCCGTCCTCATCGTCACCACCGTCGGGCTCGCCGCCGCCCTCATCACGGCCCTCGCCGTGCTGGATCGGCGCTTGGCCCACCACCACTGAAAGGCACCGAGATGTTCAAGATCCTCACCGGACTCGTCCTCGCCGGGCTCGCCCTGGCGGGCTTCAACCTCGTGGGCGGCCACCCGCCCTTCCAGCCCTTCTACACCGGGCCGCTGCCCGTCCTGAGCAGTCCCAGCGCGACCCCGACGCCCGCCCAGGCGCCCGCCGCGCCGCAACTGATCGCCCCGACGGGGGGGGCGTCCTCCACGGCAAAGGCAGCGCCGTCGCTGATCCCGCTCAGCCCCTCCGCCGCGCCCGTGATGAGCGTCGCCTGGACGGCGGCGGACTGCTCCTGGGCGGCCGCGACCCTCGGCCAGGACGCCAGCCTGGACAGCGCCGAGGCGGCCGCGCTGCAGGCGGGCACCGACACCCGCTACCCACTCTCCGACATCCCCTACTACCGCCAGGAGGCGTCCGACTGGACCACCCTGGCGGGCTGGATCAGGAGCGCCTGCCAGAGCGGGCAGTACCCGACCCGGACTGACATCGCCGAGGCGGCCGGGTGGGTCACCCAAGCCCTGGCCAGCCACGAGAACGACGCCAGCCTGTACCCCCAGGACGCCGCCTGGGACACGCAGTGGGAGCAGAATTACGACCGTCTCATCGGGATGCTGGGCACCGCCCTTGACGCCTCCTGCGCCGACGGCGCTGCCTGCGCGCAGTCATGAGTGTGGGGACGATGGAGCGGAGGGACAGGGCTCAGCCCTGCGCCTGGTGCGGGCGGCAAGCCTCCCTCCGCTTCCGCTGGGTGGCGCCGCCCGGCCAGGAGCACCCGTGGCGGCCCATCTGCGACGGCTGCCTCGGCGGCCTGGAGACGGTCGCACCCACCGTCCACCGCTGGGAGACCGCACCGCTGTGAAGCCCCGCACCCACCCACCCCCCACTGGAGGCTGATCCGATGAAGTTCATGTACGTCGACGGCGACAAGGTCGTGGCGGTGGAGGCAACCAGCGCCGTGCTCGCGCTCAATGGGTGGCGGCGCGCTCATCCCCACTTCTACGATCAGCCCGTGGCCAAGCCGTTCCGGCCGCCCGAGGAGCGCTGCACGTCGATGCTGTACGGCCACCCCTGCCTCAACCGCCGCAAGTCGGGGACGCTCTGCGGCGTCCATGAGCAGCATCGGCTGCGCGACAGCGAGAGGCAGGCCAAGCACGATAGGGAGCAGGCAGAGGCCGACGCCCGTCGCGACCTCGCCTACCGCCTCGCCGCCGCCACCGGGATCTCAACCCCCGATTCTCCCTTCCGCTACTACGCCTACTTCACCATGTCCGACGATGACCTCCTGGCCCTGGTCGAGTGGTGCGAGCGGAGGACGGGGTGATGAATGACCTCAGCAGATGGCGACGCCGACGCCGACGCGATGCCATCATCGGCTGGGCCGGGGCGATCCTCTTCGGCATCGCCTTCTGGGCCGTCCTGATCTGGGCGATCATCCGCTGGGTGAGCACGGGAAACCCCCTCTGGGGTCAGGGTCTGCCATGAGGGCGCTGACCATGAGCGGGCTCGCGCGGCGCGCCGCCGGGGCGTTCCCGGTCATCGTGCTCCTGGTCGCGCTCGCCTTCCTCGCGACGCTGCTCGCCTGGGAGGCCCTGACCCCCGTCCACGCGGTGGGCTGGGGCACCCCGACCCCGTCCCCGCCGCCCTGCGGGTCGGCCGCCTCCACCCCCCTCGGGGAGTGCTGGACGTGACCCGCCCATGGGGTTGGCCGGTCGTCTCAGAGGGTAGGGGGGGCGCCGTCACCATCGTCCAGGAGTTCCCCGCCGTCACTGCACCAGGCGCCTTGCCCCGGCGCCCCTACATGGACCTCGGCGATGTCTGCATTCTCTTCTCCGAGGACGGCTTCGCCCGCGCCTACGATGTGATCGGCCTCGCCTCCTGGATCGCTGAACGGGCCGTCGGCTTCCACTACCGGCTCTTCCCGGTGGCCGCCCCCCTCCGGGAGGCCGCCCTCTTCGGGCGACTCGTCGGCATCCCCCAGGGCTGCTCCCTCGAGAGCGTCTTCCTCGTCGGCACCGCAGCGGTTCCGCGTCTCTGGTGGCCAGCGCTGAGCGCGATCAGAGAGACGCACCAGCGCCTCGCCGAGGCACGGGACACGCTCCGCCACTGGACCGAGGAGGTCGCGTCCCTGGATCGGTTTGTGGAGGGGCTCCCGTGAAGGCGCTGACGCTTACCCAGCCGTGGGCATCGCTGGTCGCAGCGGGGGACAAGAGCGTCGAAACGCGCTCCTGGTCGACGCGCTACCGTGGCCCGCTGGCCATCCACGCTGCCAGGGGACGGCCCACCTCGGCCTATTTCGACACCCAGCGCCACCTCGCCCAGTTGTACATGGGCGTCGATGTCGATGCCCTCCCGACTGGCACGGTGGTCGCCGTCTGTGTACTGCGCCGCTGCCTCTCTGTCGATAACTCCTCCGTCCGCTCACTCCTCCGTGCCCGCCCGTTGGAGGAGCCACTGGGCGACTACGGGCCGCAGCGCTGGGCGTGGCTCCTCGCCGACATTCATCGCCTGGAGAGACCGATCCCGGCCGTGGGCCATCAGCGGCTCTGGGGGTGGACGCCACCCGATGGCCTACTCGTCTCCTGGACTCCACGCGATGGGTGAGATGCTCCCGCCACACCAGTGCGGGCTGCGCGGCCGGTGCGTGGGCGGCGTCCATGTCGATCACATCTGGGTGGCCACCCGCACCGATGACGAGGGCACGTTCGCGCTGCCCAGCCCGGAGCAGTGGAATGAGCTCGGCACCCAGCTGATCCAGCGCGAGGGCGTCTTCCCGATCCTGCTGGAGCTGCTGCCCAACATGGCCCCCGTCCCGCCCAGCGCGGCGGTGGGGTCAGTGTGCTGGCGCGTCACCTACGCCGACGACCTTGAGGTGGCGCGCCGTCACGCCGCCTACCTCAGCCAGGCTGGCCTCTCGGAGGGGTACAACTTCCCGCCCGACCAGGAGGGATCCGATGTCCACGATGTTTGACCTCGTCTTTCCGGGAGGGGCACGGGACGCCCCCCGCTCCGATGTCGTGCTCCTCCTGGTCGGGCTGCGACCCGACGACGTGGGACGCTTCCGCGACGCCTGGGTGGAGCGCACGGAGCCGGGCCAGCTCCGGGTCGCCGTCTACACCCGCAACGGCGGCGGCAACCGCGACCACTGGGCGCTCAGCTACCCCGAGACCTCCGAGGGGCCGTACTGCGTGTGCCCCGGCTGCATCATCACCCACCGGCTGCCCAGCAACCCGCTGTACCTCAGCGACGAGGACGACGACTTCGACTCGACCTATGCGACCGTGTACTTCCGCCTCCCCACCGAGGCCGAGGCCGCCGCCTTTGGGCTCCGCGCCGATGTCATCCGCGCCTCCGCCGAGACGCTGGCCGGTCCCGTGGTGGACATGGATGAGCGGTGGAGCGAGGCACTGGAGACGCTGCGGACGGCTCCGCTCCCCGACGGGCTGCGCCATCTCGGCGAGCGCATCCAGCATGCCGAGGCGGGGTCAATCATCACCATCGGTGAGGACGGCTGATGGCCAGCGCCGAGATCTCCCGGTACGGGGTCCTCTACCCGCCCGGCTCCTGGCCGTGCAACGACGACGGCGTCCAGGTGCCGAGGCGCACCGAGGGCAGCCGAGCCACCGGGTACGGCTTCCAGGACTTCGCCCTGGTCTGCCGCATCTGCGGCGACGAGTGGGAGGACGGGGAGCCGATGGGGATGGTGGCGGCGCACTTCCACCACCACCACCCCGGCGAGTCCAAGGTCAAGATGGCACTGCTCTGGCTGGGCCGTGGCCCGGCCCCGGGCTCACCCCGGAGCCACCTTCGATGAGGTTCCCCTGGTCGCGTCCCGCGCCCCCTGCGCCCGATGCTCCCGTGATCGAGGAGGAGATGTGCTCCGACTGCGGCCGCTGCCTGGTGCGGTTCCACACCGACGGCACCTTCGACCTCGATGAGCAGGCCGGGGTGTCGCTAGCCGTCACGGGGAAGGTCCTCCGCGAGGCGGCTGAGCGGGCTCTGCCGTTCCGGCTGTCCGCCGTGCCCGGCACCGCCCGCTGCTACCGCTGCCACCCCGACGGAGAGCGTGGATGATGACCGCCGTCCTCCGTGGCCTGCTCATGATCTTGGCCATCCTGGTCGTGGCTGGCGTCGTGGTGCTGGTGATCTGGGATCTCGGCCCGGGCTCTCCGCTCGTGGTGCAGCTGGCCACGCCCAGCCTCACGCCCTCCGGCACCTGGACGGGGCCGACCTACGCCCCGGTGCCCAGCTTCACGTTCGGCACCCCGACGCCGACGCCGTATGCCACCCCCGCGTGCTCCAGCTGGCCGCCGCCCGCCGGATCGTCGCCCTGCGCCGGCGTCTACCTCACCACCCCGCTGCCAACGGCGGAGATCCCGCCGCCCTCCATCTATCCGCTCACTACCGCAACCCCATCGCCGTAAAGGGAGATCCTCAATGCTCGCCGTGTTCAAGTACCCGCTCATGCTGGACGGGGTCACCACCGTGCGCCTCACCCATCCGCCGCTGTACTGCCGGGAGCGGGGCGGCACCGTCTGCATCTGGGCGCTCCACGGGGATGCCCTCCCCGAGACGGAGCACCACTACCTCTGCATCAATACCGGACAGGAGATCCCGGCCTCGCTGCGGATTGTCAGGAGCATCGGGATGGGCCATCTCATCGGCGGGCTCATCATCGTCCACGTCTTCGAGGTCGCCCCCGCCATCAGCGCCGAGGTTCCGGCATGAACGACGCTGATCTCCTCTCCCTGGACGCCGCGATTCTCGGGGTGACCGAGGGGCAACTGATCGCCTGGCGAACCCGCTGCCGCCCTGCCCATCAGGCCGCTGCCGCTGCGGGCCGTCACGACGCTGAGTGTGAGCACCACCGCGCCCTTCGCGACGTGGGCACCTGCCCCCTCTGCGGCATCGACTGCCAGGATCGGCCTGGTAACAGAGACGCCGAGGAATGGCGCACCATCGCGGAGACGCTCACCGAGGAGGTCACGCGGCTCCAGGGCGAGGTAGACCGGCTCTCCGCGCTGGGCGGCGGCATGAGCGCCGAGGAGATCGGCACCCCGCCGTTCGTCCTCACCCCGCCGTCCGAGGAGTACCGGGCGCTCTACGTTCGCCTGGGGCTCGGCCCCGGAGAGATCGGCCCGGCGTGGAAGGAGGCCCGCATGGGCCGCTGCCCGTCGTGTCACGGGAAACTGGACGGCGAGGGCGGCGAGGACAATCCCTGGCGGCTCTGCGCGCCGTGCGCCCTGGAGTGGGCCGCCGAGCCCGATAGCTTCGGAGTGCGAGAGACATGAGCGAGCGCGTGGTTGCCATTTTGAGCGCTGACGATGATGAGGTGCGCCTGATCGGCTTTGGTGAGTATGTCGGAGACGATTACCCGCCTGGAGAGATCGGAGATTATCTACGCCTCGTCAAGCACCCAAACCCCAAGATCGTGCTAGAGGATGGATCGGTTGTGTGGGGTTTCCAGTGCTGGTGGCACGCGGCAGACGACTTCAATGCGTTTGTCGCTGGTCGTCGGGTGGTTCAGGCAGCGGTACCCCCAGAGTCCGCCGAGGTGCTCGCCTTCTTTGGCGCTGATAACACCGCTGGAAGCAGAGATTTAGCAGACCAAGAGGAGAAACCATGACCACTGACGCCACCGCCGCCCAGCCCGAGCCGGAGTCGTTCTCGCCCGCCAACGCCCGCGAGGCCATCCTAGAGATGCACCACGCCCTGCCTAAGAGCAAGCAACTCGACTACCTGGGGAACCTCAACGAGGGGCTGGTCGTGCTCGACAAGCTGGTCAAGCTGGCCGGGATCACCGACCCCAACAAGGCCGTCTAGGTGGTCGGTAGCAGAGATTCCCATGAGCACTGACGCATGACCCTGATGTGCGCCTGCGCGGACAAGGACGCCAACTGGCGCGGCCACGGCCTCAATGCCTCCTACGTCTGCACCTGCCAGGGGCGGACGGTGTCGCGGCTCGGGCTGCATTGGGCGCCCCTGACACCGCCCCCACCCGAGGGATATGTGGATCGCCTCTACATCGTGAGCAGAGATCCCCATGCCTAACCTCAGACTGCCCGACCTCTTGCGGCGCGCAGCTGATCGCATAGAGGGCGACCCCCAAGCCACCTTCCTCGCTGCCTTCAATCCTCCAGTAGGGGAGCCCGTTGATTTGCCCCTCTTTGTACGGACGGTGAAAACGGTGGCGAAGTTGATGGGCGGGCTCCCCGTGGATGTGCCGCTGGGATCATCCCCGGCTGTAGTGGCCGCACTGAGAAGGCAAGCTGAGCGTGAGCCTCACCTGAGCAGAGATTCAGCGGACCAACCGAGGGATGTCACACATGACTGAGACGCCGAGCGCCGACGAAATCGTGGCCTATGAGACGCTCCAGTGGGCCTTCGGCGGTCTGGTCGATGGCCGGCCGCTCCACGAGGTCTGCCTCGTCGGGGCGACCCACCACGGGACGCCGGGGCCGACGCTATGCGGCAAGGATCGGTTCGCCAAGGGCGGGCCCGGGTGGTCACTCGGCGGTGGTTGCACCGACCCTGACGCACTGTGCTGCCCCGGCTGCCTCGCCGCCTGCCTGGCGGATCAGAAGCCCGTGGAGGGCATCTTCCACGCCCTCTACGCAGCGGCGGGTGCCCCCACCCACCACTCGCACTCGGCCGATAACCCGGCACGCAACAGGAGATTCTCGGGAAGGGCGGTGACGAATCCTGCCAACCCCGGAGCGGTTGCCGAGATCACCATGCTCCAGCGCCAGGTGCACGACCTCGTGGCCCAACGGGATGAGCTGATCCGCCTCGCCGCCCGTCGGCGGTCGCTCCTTGAGGCGTGGGAACCCCGCGTCACCTGTCCCCAGTGCGGGGAACGGTACAGCGCGACGGCCTGCGGCCCAACCCATGCCCTCGTGCATGACGCTGTGACCTCGCGCCCCGATGAGCTGATCGCTGCGATGGGCAAGGGCGGTAGGGAGGCTCGGGAACGGCCGAATGGGTGAACTCCGCGAGCGCTACTTCCCACTCAGAGAGATCATGGAGGCGTGCCGCTTCGCGGCTGACGGGGGCGTCGCCATCCACGAGAACCTTGACTACAGCGGGACCGTGATCGGCGGGAAAGCCAGGCGCGGGCCGTTCCTGCACGTCATGGCTGAGCTACCCGTGCTCCGCGACTGGGGCGAGCGGGAGGGGATGAGGGCGTCGTGGATCCAGGAGGCTCACGGTTGGTTCCCGCCTCACTTCGATGCCTTCGGATCACGGGCAACACGCATCCTGGCGCGGCTTGGGCACCCTGAGCGGCCAGAGAGCGCGGCGGCCGCTGCGCGCGACCTCTTCAATGACGCGACGAGCGGTCCTGACGACGACTGATGGCGGCCACGGATGAGTCCCATCTGTTTCTGCTCCGCCGGGTGCGCCACCTCTGAGGGTGCCCGCGAGCACGACTTGCCGTGGCACGGGCTGCCGCCCTGCCCCTGCTGGTGCCACTGGGCGCCGACCCCCTCCGGTCGGCGCCACCCCGCGATACTCAGGCAGGCGGCAGGGGGCGAGGAGCGGGTCCCCGCCCCCTCCACCGAGGTCAAGCGGTAACCGGAGGCCGGTTACTTGCGCTTGAACTGGCCGAGGCGGTTGCGCGGCTGACGCGCCCGGCTCCGGCCCTTCTTGTGGCTCTTGTGCCCCTTCTTGCCCATGTGCTTATGGGGGTGGGAGTGGGTGTACACGGCGACCTCCGACGACGCCCCGTCCCGCAAGCGCTGCCCCCCGCACCGTACCACGCCCCGGCCGCCCCGGGGAGCATCGACGGTGCGGTGTCCGGTTAAGGGTGGAGCCCTGAGAACGCCCCCACCAGCCCCCCCACCGCTCCCGCCACCACCGCGATGAGGAGCGGCACCCAGAGCTGCCAGGTGAGCCGCCGCCGCCGGCTGGGGCCTGCCTGCTGGAGCTCGCCGACGGTGGTGACCAGGCCATGCACCTCGTCGCGGATGTCGCCCAGGATGCCCTTGAGGCCGATGGTCGGGTCGCCGAGGAGGTCACGGCGGAGGGTCTCCTGGTCCAGCCGCACCATGCCCACGGCCCCGTTCAGGTCGTGCGCGCGCTCAAAGTGGCACTGACTGTCCGCCTCCAGCAACTCCATGCGGTAGGCGAGGTCGGACTCGCGCGGGCGCTTGGGGCGGCGGTGGGGTCGTGGCGTCAGCGGGATCGCGACCGGCAGGCCCTCGCGGAGCACTTCAGCACCCAGCGTCGGGCGAATCGTCCACGGGCGGTGGGCACCGGAGCCGCGATCTCTCCACCTCGCGAACCGCCCGGCTCACATGGATGTCCAGGCGGCGCAGCCGGTCGCTGATCTCGCGCAGCACCTCGTCGCGGTCGCGGTGTGGGCGCAGCAGGGGGGCCAGGGCCACCAGCTTCACGTTCACGGTGCCCGCCTCCGCAGCCGCCCGGCCCGCCGGCGGTACTGGCGGGTGGCGTGGCGCTCCGCCCGCCGCTCGCAGCTGCCGCCCCGGCACTCCTCGGTCGGGTGCTGGAAGTGCCAGTCCTCGTGGCCCGCGCTCTTGGCGAGCTGCTCCTTCCAGGTCCTGGCCCCCACCTGGGGGTAGCGGGAGGGCGGGTCCAGCCAGATCCGGATCGGCTGGGCGCTGTCGAACGGGGTGAAGGCCAGGTCGCCAGCCGGGTTGCGCTGAGGGAGCACGATCACCCGGGGAGGCTTGGCCCGCCGCCCCACCATGCAGCGCTGGATGATCGCCCGCACCTCGGCGGTGGGGTACCGGGTGCGGTTGTCAACCTCCACCCCGGGTCGGAGGAGCGGCATCCCAGCCCTCCGGTCAGGCTGGCGCGGCGGCCCGGGGCCGGGGCTTCGGCGGCTTGGGCGCAGCCTTGCGGGTTGCAGTGCGTGCAGTGCGCGGTGGTGCGGTGCCCGGCGGCACGGCCGCCTCGGCGCCGCCAGCACGCCGGCGGATCCGCTCCGTCATCTCGCGGGCGAGCGCCGGGTTCTCCTTCTCCGCCCAGGCCACCTGCTCCGCATCCCGGATAGAGGTGGAGTGGGGGGCGACCTCGCTGGCGATCCGCTCCGCATCCTCCTCAGCCACCCCGTGGCGGGCCTGGAGCACCTTGCTCATCACCTCGCGCCGCTGGGGGAGGCTGTAGTGGGGGAGTTCGATCTCGATGAAGCGGTCGCGGAGTGCCGCCGACATCCGCTCCGGGTCGTTGGCGGCGGCGATCACCCGCAGATCCTTGACGATCTCCTGGATGTTGCCCACCTTGGCCGTGGACACCCGGCCCAGCATCAGCTCCAGGAGCGACTCCTGGGCATCCCGATCCGCCTTCTCGATCTCGTCAATGAAGAGCACCCGGACGCGCGGGTCGGCGACCACCTTGGCGAGCGCGGCCGGGGTCATCTGCTTGCCGTCGATGTACTTGCCCTCCTCGGGCAGGGCCTCGCGGGTCGCCTGCATGAGGATGGACTTGCCGGTGCCGGGGTCGCCCACCAGGAGCACCGACTGGGGCGCCTCGCCCTCCACGCACATCCGGACGATGCCCCGCTCGTAGTCGAGACCGACGACGGTGTCATAGACCCCGGGGGGCAGGGTGATCCGCTGGCCCTCGAGGTCGGCCGCCTCCTGCTCCGCGATCACCGTCGCCCCGATGGTGTCGCCCAGGTGGACGCTCTCGCTGAGCGGCGGCAGCGGGCCGTACCGCTTCCCGTCCACCTCCTCGGTCACGAAGCTCCCCGTCATCCGCCCCGCCAGGGCGCCGCGGGCGGCCTCGCTCACCAGCGTCAGCGCTCCCCGGGTGACGAAGGTCGCGACCTCGCCGGCCGCATCGGGATCCAGACCGGCCATCGCGCCCTATCGTACCCGCCCGGTGGCGGGTGGCGGTGAGATCGCGTCAGCCGAGCCCGATGTCCACGTGCACCATGCCGCCCTCGGCGCCGCTCTCCACCGAGGTCACCCCGGGCAGCCCCGCGAGCTCCTCCGAGAGCGGCTGCGGAGCCCGCCCCGTCTCGATGGACACGGGGCCCTCCAGCCTCACGGAGCTCACCGGAGGGGGCGCTGGGGGAGGGAGCGGCGGCGCGGGGCGGCGGGTCTGGGCGGCCCGCTGCAGGCAGAAGACGGCCAGGGCCAGGCCCGTGCCGGCCAGGTTCACCACCTTGAGCGGCGCCCCCACCTGGCCGAGGTTGGCCCCCACCACGGACCAGGAGCCCTGGATCGAGAGCAGGGCTGTCTCCAGCCCGTACGAGTCGGCGGTGAGCCCGGCCTTGACGCACAGCGACGCCAGCGCGAGCGCCGCCGCCGCCCCGCTCACCACCTTGGCTGAGACCCCGAGGCTGGGCAGCTGGGCCGCCACGATGGCCCACACCTGGAGGAGGGTGCACAGCGCCCCCTCGGCCGACTTGAGGTCGCGGGCGATCTGGGCGCGGAGCGCAGTCACTTCCTGGGGTAGCGGAGCGCAGTCACGGCCACCCGCCGGGCGTGGGGCGGCCTCGGGTACTTGCCGCGCCGCTCCAGGGCGTCGATGCCGACCGCGATGGCGAGGATGCCCACCCCGGTCCCCAAGAGCCCCCAGAAGATCAGGTTGTCGCCCTTCCAGGCCTCCGCCTGGCCCTGCGCCCACTCCGCGATGGGCTCCAGGCGGATCTCCACGAGAGCCCCCTGCAGCGGCAGGAGCTGCTGGCTCTGGAAGTCCCCGAGGCTCATCCCGCCCGGCACCGTCCCCGCCTGGGTGAGGCCGCGCACCTGGGCGAGCACCGCACCGCAGACCGCCGCCGCCGGGCCGAGGCCGGCCGCCTGGTAGTCGGCGCAGGCCCACTCCAGCCACTCCTTCACCTGCCAGAGGGCGGCGAAGCACTCGTCCTCATACGGGGCGTGGATCGCCTCCTCGAGGTACACCTGGGCGGCCACCAGATCGGCGGAGGCCCCCGCCAGGGCGTCGGCGGGCAGCGGCAGCGTCACCAGGGCGTCGCTCATGGGCCGATTATGACCCTGTCAGAGCGCCACTGCGGGAGATCACACCGATCTCCTGACGCCTCGTCAGACCTCCTCAGACGGTGTCACAAGAGCACATCTGACATGGTCTGGACGGGAGGGCTCGAACCTCCGACCCCGTGCGCCCGAGGCACGTGCGCTACCGCTGCGCCACGCCCAGGTGGGGAACGGCCCGCCCGCAAACGTGAGCCGTCCCGGCGGGCCGCGATCCTCGCTCGCAGTGTACCGCCCGCTCAGACCTCGCGCCAGGAGTGGCCCTCGTCCAGGTAGCCGTGCCAGCTACCGTCGGGCTCGCGCTCGCTGATGAAGCCCTGGTGGAGGATGCTGTTGCGGATCTCCAGGCTGCCGTCGGCGCACTCCCGGAAGGTGTGCGGCGGCGAGACGACGTGGTGGGGGATGTCGCCCACCTGGCCGTTGGGGAGCAGGTAGAAGACGGCGGGCTTGTCGCCCGTGAAGCCGAGGAGCGGTCCGCAGTAGTCGCCGGGCCGCTCGAACTCGGGAGGCCGCGCGATGCCGTCCTCCCCCACCACCGGTTGCAGCCGCCGGCCGATCATCGGCGCTCGAGCAGCGTCCACCCGCCGGCCTTCGGCCCCAGCGCGTAGACCGTGGCGGGGGCGTCCCACTCCTCGTCGGTGCCCATGTCGATGTCCGCGCGGGTCAGCGCGTACGCGGCGGCGCCCGAGCAGAAGTCGGTCCCCTGGAGGCCGAGGCGGAGCTTGGAGCCGGTCAGGAACATCAGCACCTCGCTCAGGATCCCCACCCAGCCGTAGCCCTCGCGGTGGGCGGCCAGCTCGCGCATGGCGGCCACGCACGGGGCGGCGCCGGCAGGCCCGTACGGGGGCATCCATGCCTGCCAGGCCGCCCAACCGCCCTCCCGATCCAGAGCCCAGGGCACGACCCCCTGGGGACGCGCCTCGATCACCTCGCCGGGGGCGACGCAGACGGCCACGTGGTTCCAATAGGCGGGGTCGCCTGGCCCCCGCCCCCGCCCGTACCGGCGACTCTCGCCAAGCCGGATCAGCGCCGGCCCGATGCCCGCGTTGCGGACGAAGATGATGGCTCCCGGCGTGACGCTCACGGCAGCCGGAGCGCCTCGCCGTGGGTCAGCCCCCACTCGCCAGCGAACCGCTCCACCCGGCCCAGGTCGGCGGTGGCGGGGACGGGCAGCAGCATCACCCCGTACCGCTCCGCCAGGCGGTGCTCCAGGGGGCTGTCGCCGAAGAGGGCGAGGATCTCGGCCCGCCGCGCCCGCCACCCATGGCCGCAGAGTTGCACCGTCCCGAGGCCCCCCACCACCGCGCACATGGGTGGGCGCAGCAGCGGCGGGCGCTGGCGCTGGGCGTCCAGGTAGTGCTCGAGCGCCACGAGGTGGGCGAAGGCGTGGAAGCCGCAGCCGAGCCGCTGCGGCCGCCCGCCGGCAAGGGCGGTGGCGACGGGGTGCAGGGCGGGCGGGCCCGAGCAACCGGGGTGGTCGCAGGAGGCGGCGTTGACACCGATCTGCCACACCCGAAAGAACGCCCAGGAGCGGAGCTCGCCGCCGTGCACATCTGCCGCCTCGAAGGCGCGGAAGCCCACCACCCTCACGCCGGCACCCGCTCCGGCACCCGCTCCGGCTCCCGCTCCGGCTCCCGCTCCGGCGCCGGCTCCTGCGGCTCCACCGCAGGCTCCTGCTCCGGCATCTCCACGGTGCGGACCGGCTCGCCGATGTCCATGGCCCTCAGCCCCGCGCGGGGGGCGCTCCCCGGCCCCGGATGATCCCCCCGGAGGCGATCAGCAGCGCCGCCACCGTCCCGATCGGGATCGCCTGCTCCACCGCCTGGGCCTCTGTCTCCGGGGGGCGGCGGGTGAACACCCGGGCCGCCTCGAGGGCGATGAAGAGGAGCCCCACCATCATCAGCCCGTCGCCCGCCACCTGGAGCCGCGTCGCCGCCATGACCGGCCTCAGAGGATGCCCGGTGCGGAGACGGCGAGGGCTGGGCTGGCCACCGCCCGGTGCGAGGGGGTCATTGCGCCCGCTGCGATGTCGGGGAGATTCCACACGACGTGGGACCAGGCGTATCCGAAGTTCAGCCCCTCAGCGAGCGCGGCCCCGCTCAGGGTGGCCGCCCCCACCCCCACCCAGTTCCACGCGCTCAGGCCGTGTCCCGGCGGCTCCGACTGGAGCAGGAGCGCGATCCCCAGACCGGCCGCCGCCAGCGAGCCGACCGCAATACCGACCGTCATGGGGTTGAGGTTGGCGGATGGGTTGGTCGCGTTCCGGGGCGGCAGGATGTGGATCACATCGTCGGCGGCCCCACCCGCGCCCGCCCCGAGCAGCGCCGCCCCGATGGCGTGATGGGCCATGGCTCAGAGGATACCGGGCGCCGACACCGCCAGCGCCGCCGAGGCCACCATCCCGGCCGGCTCATAGTCCGCGCAGCCGCTGACCCCCGGAGAGCAGGAGATCGGGTTGCCGACATTGAAGGTCACCCGGTCGCTGAACTCGGGCTGCATGCAGAACTGCCACACCAGGCGCTCGGGACCGGACAGGGTCTCGCCGCTCGGCTCAGTCCAGGGCGTCTCATAGAAAGAGCGCCAGGTGTCCAGCAGGGAGGCTGGCGCGCCCGTCCAGTTGCGGTTGAAGACGATGTTGAAGGCGGCGGCGATGAAGCAATCCTCTGCTGGGTTGGGGCTGCCCGCAAAGGCGCCACCCGCCTGGTACTGGTCGGCGAGGTGCTGGACGTCGCTGACCAGCTCCTGGCCGCTGTCGCTGACGATGCGGAAGGCGACCATCTGGAGCGGCGTGTAGCCGCAGCAGGGGGCATTGTAGATGCTGGTCCAGTGCTGGTCGGTCGGCTCGGTGCAGTCCCAGCGGCCGAGCAGCATGGCGACCACCGTGGAGGCGATCTGGGTTGCCTGGGAGGCCTGCGACCACCAGTACGGGGTCACCGAGAGGTCGTTGTCAGGATCTGTCCCGCAGGCGCCCACCGGGGTCGCTGGCGGCTGCGGGGTCACCGGGCAGAGCGCCGGCCCCAGCACGCAGGTGCTCTGGCCGTCGATGTCGGTGCCCTGGGCGCAACTGGCCAGGAGCTGCTGCATGGTCGCGTCCGACACCTGGGTGACGTGCGAGGGATCATCACAGTACCCGCAGGCGGCGAGCGCGGCGGGGGAGGTGATGTAGTGCATCACCCCGCCCTGGTCGACGGCGTACTGCGCGCCGCTTGAGGCGTCCTCGATGATGCTCCCGGCGGGCGGGCAGATCGGCGTGAGCACCGGGATGGGCGCGCAGCCAGACTGGTCACCGAGCGGCTGCTGGCCCGAGGGACAGGAGACGCACTGCGAGATCGGCATCCCAGAGGAGCGCACCGTGCCCGACGGGCACTGAACGCACCCCGAGGCCCCCGTCGGGAGGTACTGCCCCGGGGGGCACGATGAGGGGGAGGTCGGCGACCTCGGCCAGAGCAGCCAGGCGAGCAGGGCGGCGAGGCCCCCCGCGCCCACGCCGAAGGCCACCTCCTCGCCCGTGTGGGAGCTCGGCCGGTTGACCGGCTTGCGGCCCCGGGAGGGGGTAAGCGGCGGCGGCGGAGCGAGGGCGACGGCCGACTCGGGCATCGCGCCGATGGTACCCCCGAGAGGCGATCTCGCAGGGAGATCAGTCCGCCGCGCCGCCCAACTCGCGGAGCTGGCGGCGGAAGTGCGCCTCATCGCCGGGGCGGTCGGGGTCGCCCTGATTCCGGGGCTGGGCCGCGACCTCCTGGTACCCCGGCGCCCCGAATGGCATCACCGGCTGCTGCTGGGCGACCATCATCGGCGGCTCCGAGATCACCCCCAGGAAGCAGAACTCCTCGCGGCCAGCGCGGAGGTCCCGGCTGGCCAGCATCGACAGGACCAACCGCTGGGTGGGGGCGATGTAGACGGGGTTGAAGTACCCGACCCGCTGCGACGGGTAGCGGAGCACGCCGTTCTCGTCGCGCTCGTCGGGGGGGTAGGCGTAGAGGGGGGCCAGCTGGAGCTCAGCGAAGGTCACGGCAGCGGTGCCGAGACGCATGGCGTCGATCCGGGGCCAGCGGCTGAGCGCCTCATAGCCGTACAGGGCGATGGCCGCCCGAGGCTGGGCCTCGGTCCCCCGGTACACATCGTGCGCCCAGGTGTCGGCCCGCAGCGCCACCGGGTTGCGGAGCCGCGCCACCGCCCGCGCACCTCCGATCCCCCCACCGGAGAACAGATCCGCCGGGCTCACCGCCCGCGACACAAGATCCCCGCCCCCGTTCGCTGCGTGGGCGAGTTGCTGGGCTAGCTGCTGCGCCGTGTTGCGGAGTTGGTACACCTGCTGCGGGGTCACCTCGGCCCGGGGCACGACGATGATGGCGGCCATCAGCGCCGGGCATGGACGAGGCCGACGCGCAGGAACCTGCCGGGATCGTGCTCCAGCATCAGTTTGGTGCTGAGCAGGGTGTCACTCTCCGGCTGGATCACCCGGGGCACCACGCAGAGCGCGAACGGCAGCGCCGTGCCGTCCTCGCCCAGCGGGCTCGCGGCCAGCCCGTACAGGCCGGGCACCCGCCAGCGCCGGTACCAGAAGTCGGGCCGCCAGGCCTCGGGCAGGGTCACCGTGAAGTAGCCGTGGTTTCCAAAACTCCTCCGTTGCTCATCGCTCAAGTGGCGGATGAGGAGGGCGCGGGCCACCCGCTCCGCCTCCTCCGTCACCGGACCCTCGTGGCCGTAGCCGCGATCGAGGTGGCCGCGCAGCAACTCCGGGAGGCCGTCCTGGAGCGTGCCGGCAGGAGGTCGGCACTCGGCGCAGCCGCAGGGTTCATAGGTGGGCTCCTCGGCCCGGCGGCGGCGGTGCGGCCAGCCGAACTCCGAGCACCAGCAGACGATGCCCAGCACCGCGCCCGCCACGGCGAGCGCGATGGCGAGCGCCCGCCACGACCATGACAGCGGGGCCAACCCCGCCGCCGCCCCTCCCGCAAAAAGGACGGTCGTGATCCCCAGGGAGAAGCCGAGCGCCCGCGAGACCATCGCGATCCGGCGTCAGCCCCCCTGGACGGGGGCGATGATGGTGGTCTCGACGGCGTGCGGGTCGAACTCCTTGACCCTGGTGCTGACCCCGTCGCCGTAGTCGGCGAAGGCGGCGTGGCCCTTGCCCATCAGGCGGTCGAACACCGCCCGGGCGGCGTCCACCTCCGCCGGCGCCTTCGGGTCAAAGGTGATGGGCGCGTCCCCACGACGCCCCAGGACACGGATCACATGCTGAGCCATGGTCATCCTCCTACTGACGAAAGCGGACGGCCCGCGCGACCCCCTCCTCGATGGAGATCTGCGGGGTGTAGACGCTCTGGAGCAGTGTGACATCGGCCACCCGGTACGGGACCCCCACCGGCCGGTCGGTGCGGTGGAGGAGCGGCCGCTCCCGGCCCGCCGCCCGCATGGCCAGGCGGGCGACCTCGTCCACCGACGTGCCCACCCCCGTACCGATGTTGACCGGCCCGTCGACGCCGCCATCGGCGAGCGCGAGGACGGCCGCCACGCAGTCATCGACGTGGACGAAGTCGTGGGTCTGGGTGCCGTCGCCCCACACCTCGAGCGCCTGGGCCGGGGAGACGGCCCGCTCCGCGAACACCGGCACGACGTGGCTGGTCTCCTGATCGCTCCCATACACGCTGAACGGGCGGACGATGGTCACCGGCACCCCGGCGGAGCGCACGGACTCGGCGAGCACCTCGCCGGTGAGCTTCACCCAGCCGTAGGTGGCGTCGGCCTGGCCGTGGTAGTCGCTCACCTGGGCATCGGCCTCGGAGAGCCGCCGGCCAGGGCGCTGGATGTGCAGCGGATAGACGCAGCTGGAGCTGAAGTAGACGACGTGCTGGGGCCGGGTGCGGAGCGCCCACTCGAAGAAGGCCCCGTCGAGCTGGGCGTTCATGGCCCCGATCTGCGCCGGGAACCTCGTGATCCCCTCGATGCCGCCGGTGAGCGCGGCACAGTGGAAGGCGAGGTCGTACCCGCCCATGTGAGGGAGGCGGGTGCGGCAGTCGTTACCAGCCTTCACATCGAGCGAGCCGAACGCCGCCTCGCCGTAGCGCTCCCGGCACGCAGCCAGAAGGTGCCGACCGATGAAGCCGCCGCTGCCCGTGACCAGGATCGTCTGCGGTCTCATGCGCTGCCCTCAACCCAGCGCCGCACCGGTCGGCGGTGACCGAAGTCCTTGCCCTTGATCTTGACCATCCGCCCGTCCGGGTGCCACCAGACGATGCCCTCGATGTTGTGATGGATCAGCCAGTCACGCAGCCCGGCGAAGTCACGGGGCACCCCCTCCAGGATCTCCTGGCCGTGCGCCACCAGGATGTGATGGTCGAGCGGCGGGGAGTCTGGGGTGAGCCGCTCGCAGCCACCCTCCGGCGACGATGAGACCTTGGGGCCGACCAGCTCATAGGTGCCGGGTGGAGGCCCGTCACCCTCATGCTCCGTCTCCCAACCCCTCAACGCCTCGCGGTGGAAGCGATCCTTGGGGCCGTCGCCGACCGGGATCCAGCCCGGCCAGTGGCCCGGGCTCGCATCCTCGTCCTGGGCCGCGATGAAGCCCTCGGGTGGCGTCCGTCCGGGCTTGGCGTCGTACCGCTTGAGGAGCATCCCATCCTGGTCGATCAGGCAGGCGGTGCCATCCCACTTGCGGGTGGCCACCCCCTCGCCCGCCAGCACCCACTCGGCACCCGGCACCACCTCGTCGCGGATCAGGCGGTCACCGGGCACGTTGCGCTCAAAGAGGGTCAGGATCTTCCTCACTGGTGCCTCCTCGCCTGGGCCGCGCGCTCCGCCTGGACGCCCAGGAGGTCGTGCTCCACCACCATGTGATCCACCGCCCGGCAGCGCTCATACGCCACCTCGCGGATCGCCTGGGTGTGCCTCCGCATCGCCCGCTGGCCGACACGGTGACGGCTCTCCACCCCCTGGGCCACGGAGACGTGCACCTGAAGTTGCTGGGCGAGTTCCTCAAGGCTCACCCCGGCCAGCAGCCGCAGCGCCCTCAGCACCGCGCCGTCGATCATGCCTCCGCCTCCAGCGCCGAAGCGGCCCGCTCCGCCGCACGGTCATCTGCGCACTCGGGGCAGGGCACCTCGCCGGTCTCATGGCAATGCTCGCACGGGGCGGTGTGCTCATTGCCGCAGAAGCACTCGCACTCCACCTCGCTCGTGCCCTCGCAGTCGGGGCAGTCGATCATGCCCCGACCCCCGCACTCCTCGCAGCCTGATCCGGGATGCTCGCTGGCGGAGATGAGGATCAGCCGGCGGTGCTCCGCCATGTCCAGCCCGTGGTGCCTCGCCCAGTCGTCCACCGCTGGCACGCTGGCCAGGGCTACGGGTACGGGCCGCCTGGGTCTCACGGCACCGCTCATCGGGTGGCCCGCGCCTCCTCGATCTCGATTGCCCATTCCCGGAGGTCATGCTGCATCTCGTCGCCCGGCTCTATCGGCTCATGGAGCGCATCCCCCAGCATGCGGAGGTGGGTGTCCATGAGATCCAGGAAGTCCGCGATCCGGCGTAGTTTCCTGGGCTCGATCTCCTCAATCCGCTCCAGGGCGCGGAGGCGTGGGGGGGCCGCCAGGCTGAGCGCCGCGAGCCGCGCTGAGCGCTCCTCCCGGGTGTGTTCGTCCCACGGCCGCGCATCCGTCTGGAGGTGGGCGAAGAGGGGCAGATCCGCCTGCGCGATGTGCCAGGAGACCTGGCCGGTGGGGAGGGCGATGTAGACGACCGGCCACCCGACCTCATCGGGGTCGAACCCCAGCCAGGCGGGGAAGAGGCTGGACAGCGCCGCCGCCACCTCATTGCGTTCCCGGTACGCCTGGTCGCGGCCCGCCTCGCCCGCCATCCGTCCCCTCTCAATGGCGTTGGCGAACCAGCCGAGGAGGGTGTGCTCCTGGTCGTCGTTGCGGACCTGGATCGGGAACCGCTGCCGGAAGGCCCGCGCCCACACCTGGGCGTCGGTGGTCGCGGTCAACTCCCGGTCACTGATCGGGCGCGTATCAGTGGACATGGATGCCTCCGGCGCGGACCGCCGGGTCGATCACGTCGGGCGGCCATGTCCAGCCGGGAGGGACGCGGCCAAGTGGACGGTCCGTCTCCATCGCCTCCCGCGAGAGTGACTGGTACCTCTCGCAGCCCGAGTGGCCGCAGTGGCAGGGTGCGACCACGCGGCCGAGGAGGCGGAGGCGCTCAACGCTGATCCCGCTCCGCTCCGCATAGCCCCGCTCAAAGGCCAACGCCCGGAGCGTCTGCCTGCTCATGTCGCCCCCGCCCGCGCCGTCACGAACTCCTGGATGGCCTCGTGGTAGAGGGCGATGGCGGCACGGGATGCCCGGACCTCGGCGAGCAGGGTCAGCGTGTCGCGTGCCGCCAGCCTCCTCGCCTGATTGGGATGAGTGCCACTGACGATCTGCTCCCGCATCTCGAGCGCATCGAGTTCGCCGTCCGTCAACACCGGACGGTCGGGTTCGCCTCGCAGCCTGAGTGCCTCGGACAGCCTCTCCATGAAGCCGTCGAACTCCTGCCGCTCTTCCGCACCCACGGTCACCTTCTCCCCCCGACCGGCGCCACCGAGGCCAGATGCCGGTTGCCGAGTGTCCGCGCCTCCCCCTTGGTCGCCGTGATCTTCTCCCAACCGCACGGGCACCAGACCCGCCAGCCGGGCGGCCGCAGTCCCCGACGGCTGGAGAGGAAGTAGACGTGCATGGGCTCCCTCACGGCCGTGGCCCGTGGCGGCGCAGCCAGGCCCGCACCTCGGCGAGCCGGGCGGCGAGCAGCTCCTCCATCGCCCCGGCGTACAGGAGGGAGGTGGCGCGGCCGACGAAGGGCCGGGCCTCGGCGCGCTGCAGCGAGCTCACCCGCCGCCCCGCCTGGCCGGAGATCTCGTCAAGGCTGAGGCTCAGACGGTGGCGGAGGTCGCGCAGCTCCTCGCCGGGGACGCCGGAGGCGCGGAACCGGGGCGGGGCCGTGCGCCCAGCCAGCATCCGCTTCCGGGTTCGGCTCCCCTTCCGTCCCGCCGCCGCCCGGCGCTGGACGAGGGTGTGCGTTGTAACCACGGGAAAATGCTCTAAGGAGGACGCAGTATCTTCGTCGGTCATGTCGCCAGCGAGAGGTGGGTGCCCCACTCGGTCATGGCCGGGCCGAGATCGGAGCCGGTGGCGATCACCCCGCAGGCGCAGTGCACCTCCATCCGGGCGATGCGGCCGTCGTCCAGGCTGAGCGGCGGGTCGATGGCGGTCCCGTCGCTGAGCACCGCGCGGATCCGCTTCAGGCTGTGCCCCACCGGCACGCAGTCGTGGGGGAACTCCTCGCCGCAGCGGGGGCAGCTGGCCCGCCGGAGGATGGGGCGGGCGCCGCCCGGGAAGGGCAGGGCGCTCATGACGGCATCACCAGGCGCAGCCCCCGCCGCAGCCGCTCGCCCCACCGCGCCGCGAGGTCGCGCAACTCCTCGAGTGCCGTGGCCTGCTCCACCTCGGGGCCGAGGCTGACCGGGCGCCAGCGCGCCCGGGCACCGCAGGGGCACTCCGCCGCCCCGCCCAGAGCCCCCTCCGGGATCGGTGCCGCCGCCCAGGCGTGGGTATGGCCCGGCTCCGACCCCTCCGTGATCCGGATCCAGGCGGTGCTGGGCAGGAAGGTGCCGTCCACCCAGCGCCCCTGCCGACCCAGAGGCGGCAGCTCGCGGGCCACGTCGCTGATCGTCCGGACCATCTCAGCCATCGGGTACCTCCTGGCCATCGACGGCGACGCTCTCCAGGTCCCAGCGGGTGCCCTTGACCTCTAGGGCGTCATCGGGGAGGTCGCCCCACCCCACCTGGCTGTGGAGCGGGATCTCGTACACGCCGGTGGCGGCCCCCAGGCGGGCGAGGCTGGCCCGCTGGGTCAAGCCCATGGTCGCCTGGAAGTCGGCCGCCATCGGTCCCCGGCCCCGGGTGCGATCAACCACGTCGGGATCGGCCGCGAGCAGTTCCACCGTCACCGTCCAGGTGACCGTGACCGCCACGGGCGGAGCCGAGGATCGAGGAGGATCGGCGGCAGTACGCTGCATCGCCACGGGCGCACTGTAGCGCCCCGCCGCTGGGGCGCGCAACCCCCAGCCGACTCCGCGTCAGACGTTCCGCGACCGCCAGGCCACCGGAGCGTGACAAACGCCGCAGATGGTGCTACGGTGCCCTCCAGCGGGGGCGCGAAGGATCCTCGCGAGGTCAGGAGGGACCAACCATGACAGGACACAGCATCATGCGGCGCTGGGCGGCGCCGTTCGCGGCGGCGCTCGCCATCGGAGGCGGGGGGGCGCTCGCTATCGGCGGGGTGACCGCGCTCGCCTGGGGTGCTCCGCCAACGCTCACAGCGATCTGTCCTTGCGATTCGGCGCACTACACCTTCACCGTTTCGTTTGGTAGCCCGGAGTCGAACTACGACGTGACCGTGGAGCAGTCGGCAGACTCCACCTTCGCTACTGGAGTCACTACGACTGATGAGACGAGCACAACTCAGCCGTACAACTTCTCGCTCTTGCAGAGCAACGGCCAGTACGTTCAGGCTGAGTGGACCTCGGACACTGATACGGGCTGGTCATCTGAGGTCACAGGCGATTCAGGGATCTACATCGACTACGACTCTGGAACGGTAGGAGCTTGTGATCCCGTCTGGCCAGGGAGTCCTTGCTTTGGGCCTCCCAACACGGGCCTGAATCCGGGTGACACCACCACTCTGACGGTGACTGCAGAGCAGGACGTCAATCAGTACCCCGACATGACCACCACACTGACGTGGGACGGGCTGCTGACCTTCGTCAGCAACGGGGATGGCTCTGCGGTATGCACCGCCGGGACCAACAGCGAGACCTGCACCTACACCGATGCCGCCCACCAGTACAAGAGCGACAGCTTCACCTTCACGGTGGGCTCCAACGCTCCGGGCACCGTGGTGACCACCGACATCACAGTACAGGCTGGCGCCGAGGAGGGATGCACGGCCACGGGCACGGCTGAGGCCACGATCACCATGGCTGAGCCCACGCCAACTCCGACGCCGACGCCCACGCCGACCGCAACGCCGACGGCAACCCCGACCCCGACCGCAACTCCCACGCCCACGGCCACGCCGTCGCCGACCGCGACGCCCGTGCCAGCGGTGACCCCGACGACCGGGGCGGGAGGCGGTAGCGGAGGGCTGATGACCAGCCTGGGCATCGTGCTCATGGTCACCGGCCTCGCCCTGCTGGGCTTCCTGGCGCTGCGGCGCCGGGTCGGCCCGCAACCGGCCATCTGATCTCCCTCTTATCCTGGGGGAGGGGTTCGACGCCCCTCCCCTCGGGGCTCAGCCGCCCCCGAAGGCGTGGCTGGCGGCGGCCCGCGACGGAGTGAGCGGGGCGACCGGTGTGGAGCGGGTTAGCGTGCGGCCCAGCGCCGGGACGCCCCCCGGCCGGAGCACGGCCAGGGTGTCGCGGGCGGCGCCTCGGCCCCAGCCCGTGCGGCTGATCGCGTAGGCGGTGCCGACCACCCCGATCACGGAGAGCAGGCCGAAGGCGATCACCGAGGCACGGGCCAGCGGTGCCCCCGGCCCCGGCGCCACCGGGATGAGCGGCGGGGCGCAGAGGCCGCCCAGGCAGTCCCAGTCGGCCGGGCAAGAGGAGACGCAGGTGCCCCCAGAGCACACGGAGCACTGGTCGCAGGCGGGTGAGCAGGGCACGATGCAGGCCCCGTCGCTGCACACCGCAGGCGCGTGGCAGCGAGAGACGCAGGTGCCCGACTGGCAGGCGGAGCATGAGTCGCAGATGGGGCACGGCGGAGGGGACGGCGGGGCGGGGCCGATGGGCGGTGGCAGGCCCTGGATGGCGGCCCGCGCCGCCGTCATGTAGCCCTGGAAGGTGCCGCTCGTGTAGGTGGACCAGGGCGAGAAGGCCACCCCGCCGCTGGAGAGCGCGTAGCCGAGGGTGAAGGCGCAGGTGGGGTCGCTGGCGCACGCCGCCGTGCCCGGGTGGCAGGGTTGGAACACCTGGAGCACGCCGCAGCTCTCGCACCCCGAGGAGCAGCCGCACCCGCAGCAGTCGGGGTTGCAGCCGGTCTCGCACGCCCCTCCCAGCCCGCACTCCGCCAGTGAGATCGCGACGATGATGGAGAGCGCCTCTATCGCGTCGCTGTTGCGGAAGCCGGCGGCATAGGCCAGCTGGACGCGCTGGGCCACCGAGACGCTCATCCGCCGCTCCCGAAACCGTGCCCCGCCGCAGCGGTCGCGGAGGGGGTGAGCGGCGGCCCTGGGGCCGCCTGGGGCCGCCTGGCAGCCCGTGGCGACGCTCCACCTCCCAGGCCCGGGCCGGGCCGGTGGCGAGTCGCCTGCCAGGCGGCCACCCCGGTCAGGGCCGCGAGTACCAAGGCGGCCACAACCGGCACCGCCGGGTTGAGAGGCGCCGGCGCTGGCGCTGCGGCTGGGGGCGAGGGTGGTGGGGCGCAGAGGCCCCCAGAGCAACTCCAACCCGCCGGGCAGGAGGAGACGCATCGGCCACCCTGGCAGGCTGAGCAGGAGTCGCAGGCGGGGCTGCAGGTGGGCAGGGGCGGCGCTGGAGCCGGGGCTGGCGCCGGCGCCGGCTGAGTCACCCCCGGGTGCTGCCACCCCACCACGCAGGCATAGTCGGTGTGGGTGACCACCTGGCAGTATTCGCCATCCCAGTTCTGGGCGAACGACTGGAAGCTGCCGGGATCGGCCGAGATGCAGATGTCCACATGCCCGCTCGCCCCGATCGAGTGGCAGCCGCCCCGGAAGCAGACGAGGTCGCCCGGGGACGGGAAGTTGGCTGGCCCGTTGGGGATCCAGGTCCAGCCCGGATAGCCGCTCCCCTGCCAGCACACCCCGTCGCAGTGGTCGGGCGCGCCGCAGCTGCCGCACGGGGTGGAGAGGCCGAGGTTGACGCACCAGAGGCAGGCGAGCGAAGTACACTCCCCCGGCGGGAAGCCGCCGCAGTCATCGACCGTCTGCCCCGAATACTGGGCCATGAACTGGGCGAGCGTCAGCGCCATGGCCCCGATGCTACGGGCCACCCGGGCGCCGCAGGGAGATCAGGCGCCGGGAGGCCCGGCCCGGCGCACCGCGTGCCAGGAGGTGGTCACCGCGAAGCCATCGGCGAAGCGCACCAGGATGGTGCCTCGAGCCCCGCGCGCCTCCACCCGGCAGCGCTCGCCGAAGCGCTCTGGCAGCCGAGCGCGCCAGCGCCAGATGTGGGTCAGCGGCGGCGGGCCGTCGGGAAGGGGCGGTGGTGGCGCCGGAGCCGCACGACCCGCGTCCGCGGGCACTCCAGGAGATGGCGGAGGATCAGGGCCATCGGGTGGTCGTATCCCTCCACGTACTCGCCGCACGCCCCGCAGTGCCATATCACCGATGGATCTCCACCCGGACTGAGGGTGTTAGCGCCGCCCCCAGCACGGGCCGGCGAACCAGGCCCTCCTGGATGGCGAGCAGGGCCTCGTGGAGGTCGACGGCGGTGGGCCAGGCGTCGCCCCAGACGGTGCAGCCGCCCATGGCCGCGTAGAGCTCCACCAGGCGGGGGGGCACCAGGGCCTCGGCGCCCTTTTCGTCGGCCAGCCGCTCGCAGGCGCTGAGCAGCCGGTCGGTGGCGGCGAGGATGGCCCGCCGCTGCCGCCGCTCGCGCTCGCCCTCCTCGGGGAAGAGCAGTTCCACCTGGGCGGGCTCGAGTACCTGCTTGCGCTGGGCGTGCCAGGAGCACTGGCCACCGATCCGGAGCGCCGGCCGCCCGCAGTGGGGCACCCGGCAGACGCCCAGCGGCTGGCCTGCCACCGTCACCGCTCGCGCCCCGCGAGGCTCTGCAGACGGCCCAGCGCCGCCAGGGCGCCATGGATCCCATCGACGGCCGAGATCACCGCCCCGCCCGTCTGCTCCAGCTGGGCGCAGAACTCGGACAGCTCGTCCTCCACCTGGGGGTTGGCGTCCAGGAGGATGTCCACCGCCCGTTTGAGGTCGCGACGCGCCGCCGACTCGCCATGGCGTCCAGGCCGTCCCACGGCCCGCATTGTGCATCACCGTTCCCGCCCCGTGCCGAGTTCGCTCTCAGGATCCCAGCCGCCGCTCCACCGCCTCCAAGTCCGCCTCGGTCACCTGGCGGGACGCCTCAGCCTCCCTCTCCGCCCGCCGGCGCGCCCGCGCGATCATCTTGGAAACCACTGGGTGCTTCACTTTCAGTAGGGCGGCGGCCTCGCCCACCCCCAGCCGATCAGCCTCCACCTCCTCGATGAGGATGGGCAGGATCCTGCCCTGCAACTCGCGCGCTGCGGCAAGGTACCGCTGTCGCTGACCACCCAAGCGCTCCAGAGTCCGCTTCGGATCCGCTTTAGCCATTGCCGCGCGCCGCCTCACGCCGCCGCCGCGCCCTCGAGATCATCCGCGAAGCCGTCGATTGATTCACCCGCAACAGCTCTGCCACTTTGGCCACGGACCAGCGTCCAGCGTCAACCTCCTCCAGGACGGTAGCGATGATCTCCGCCTGGACTCGTCGGGCGGCCTCAAGCTCCGCGCGCCGCGCTGCACCCAGCCGTTGCAACTCTGCTCGAGCGTCCTCCCGTCCCATCGTTCCGCACCCTATCACGCCGCCTGTAGCCCATGCATGCCCCACGCTGTAGCCTAGCTACGACTCAGTAGCCTGGCTACGCCCCTCTCGTAGCCTGGCTACGACCCTGCGGTAGCCTGGCTACGGTGAGATCAGACCCGTCGGCGGTAGCCTGGCTACGAAGCCTAGGTAGCCCGGCTACGGAGCCTCCAAAAACCCCCAAACGGAGCGATCCTCCTCACACCTTGGGAATCAATCGCGTCACGGCCGTATTCGGCATACACCTTGTACAGTCAGAAAGGCGTTTAAAGCGCTCACGCGCGCCCACGCGCAGAGGCACGCACGGGGAGAGCCGACCGTTTCCGAGCGAGCCATTAAAGGGCCGGCTCGCTGTCAATGCTGTAACGCTGATCTCGTGCGGCCCGTGAGAAGGCCACGGATCGCGCCTACGGGCCGGGCGGCGGAGGCTCGAGGTGGGGGTTCTCACCCATGTTGGAGCAGAAACGCCTCAGGATCGCGCCAGGCGATCCCACGCCAGTGGGTCCGGTTGCCGTCTCTGGCAGCTCGGAACTGGCCGAAGCCGTAGTCGTTCAGGCGGAGGCCGAGGAGGCGGCGGCTGGGCTGCCGGCCGGGCTTGCCGAGGGCGTTCACTGTCCACCAGGAGCAGAAACGCTGGAAGACCTCGGCGGAGCTGAGATCGCCCTCGGCGTCGACCAGGCACTCCTCCTCGATGAAGCCCGCCTCAGGCTCCAACCCACGCTGCCGCCAGGTGAGCGGTTGGTCAGGATCGGGCTCTGGCGTGGGTGCGGGCAGCGGTGGTGGCAGAGGGCTCAGGCCGTTGCCGTACCGGACCACCGCGATCATCGCGCGCAGTGCTCCCTCCCAGAGCGGCTCCTGGTCGAGCAGTTGGTCGACCAGGACGTGGAGTTCAGCCCGGCGCTCCGGAGGGAGGGGGGAGGTCACCGGTAGCGGCGCACGCGGTACCGGCCCCTCATCACCCGCTCCAACTCGCCGCCGCGCTCCAGTGAGGAGAGGTGGGTGAAGAGGCGGGTGATGTCGCTCTCCCCCAGCGCGTGGGCCACCTCGCGGGCAGCGAAACCACCGTCCAGGCGACGGCAGGCGTCGAGCACCATGGCGCGGGTGAGGATAGCGCCGTTGCTGAGGGTCGTGGCCCGCCGGCGCGCCGCCTCCATCTCCAGGTCGGGGAAGCTCGCGGCGAGCTCAGGGTCGCGGCCCCGGGGAGGATACGGCTGCCCGCCGTCGGTGGCGGTTGGAGTCTCTGGGAGCGCGGGTCGGGTCTCCGAGAGTTCGCCGGCGATCCGCTCCGCGTCCTCGGCGGGGATCCCGTGGCGGGCCTGGAGCACCTCGCTCATCACCTCGCGCCGCGCCGGAGCACGGAACCGGCCGCGGGGCATGGCCTCGAGGTGGCCGATGGCGGCGAGGGCATCGAGGTGAGCCCGGACGGCGTCGTACCGGTCGGCCCCTCGCCAGCCGAGTTCCTCCTGGATGGTGATGGCGGCGAAGGCGCGCTCATGGCGGCGGCACGCCTCGAGGACGGCCAGGCGCTCCGATAGGTCAGGGATGGGTGGCGGCGCTGGATCGGCCTGGCCGCCCCCCTCATCGACGGGCGGTGCGGCTGTGCCCGTCACCGTCCCCGCCAGCCCTATCGAGGCCGGGCTGATCCGCTCGACCAACCCCCCCAGCAAGGCGCCCAGGCAGCGCGTGCAGAGTTCCATCCGCTCTTCACGGGCCTGGCCCTTGGGAGCCGTGCTGACCCACCAGGCCAGGACATCCAGGATGTCCGGATCGCGGCCCGGGCGCTGGGTCGGGAAGAGTGGCGGTCGCGGTGCGGCCATCACGCCGCCCGCACCGGGTACTCATCCCAGGTGCGGCCGTCAAGCTCCCGGCCGGCGGCGTGCTTGCCGACGCGCCGGAGCAGACAGCCGTCGAGCAGCGTCACGGTCGGTGGTCCGAGATGGCCTGTCTGGTCACCCTCACCCCACCTCTCCATGGCGCGCCACTCCCCCCATTGCTTGAAGAAGAAGGGGACGCCCGCGCGCTGGCACTGGTCGCGGATGTCACGCACCCAGTGCGGATGCATCGGACGCGCCCCGGGGCCGCTCTCGCCGCCCACGATCACCCAGCCGATCCCCTCCAGCGGGAGGTGGGGCAGAGGTCCCAGGAGCGGCTCCAGGCTCAGGAACCGCACTGCGGCTGGCGTGCGCTGGAGGTGGCGGATGCGGGAGTAGTACGCGGTGCTCTCGACGCTCACCCCAAGCCAGATGTTCGCGGGCGGCTCTAGGCTTTCGAGGACATTCCGGTAGATCTTTCGCCGGAGCAACTCGTCTCCCCAGGCCCTGCTGATGAGGCGCTCCATCCGCTCGGCTCGCTTCGTGAGCACCTGGAAGGTGTGCCAGTCCGCCCAGACCATCACGTCCCACACCTGGGCGATGAACGCCTGGGGTACGTCGGCGTGGAAGAGGTCGGACATCGAGTTGACGAAGATCCGGCGGGGCCGCCTCCACCGAAGGGGCTGGTCGAGCCGCTCGGGCCGGAGCGTGAGGTCGAACCCCTGCTCGTAGGGGTGACCGGGGACGCCCCGGAACCGCTCGGCGAAACGCTTGGCGTAGCAGTGGTCGCAGCCCGGGGAGACCTCGGCACAGCCGGTGACCGGGTTCCACGATGCATCCGTCCACTCGATCACGCTCTTGTCGCTCACGCCGTCCCTCCGTGATGCCCCGTTACCGTCCCTTCCGCTGCCGGATCTCCGCGAGCGAGGTCTGCGCCTCGGGGAGTATGGCCTCAAGGACATCCCGATCCTGCGCCACCAGCCACTCGGACGGCTGGCCCTCAGCCTCCCAGCCGTGGGTCTGGAGGATGAGCGAGCAGAGTTCGCGGGCCTCCTTCCCCTCGGCCCAGAGCGCTCGGCAGACGGCCTGGCAGTCGGCGAGGAGGGAGTCGTCACCGGGTGCGAGGGCGAGCTGCTCGCCGACCATCCGCAGCCGGAGGCCGCGCCAGTGGGTGCGGTTGCCATTGTGCGCGGATCGGAAGGAGGTCAGCCCACGCTCGCTGAGCCGGAGGCCGAGGAAGCGCTGCGAGGTCGGCCGCTCGCCGGAGCCCTCGCACCAGTCCTTGTACCGGTGGAAGAGCTCAGCGGCCGAGACGGAATCGGCCGCCGATGGGATGGTCTCCTGCTCCAGGAAGGCGGCCATCGAGTCCATCTCGGTGCGGTACTGGCGGGTGGCCCGCTCCACCGCTGGCGACTGGCCCAGGCCCTGGCGCTGGTATGCGAGGCAGCCGTCGACGCACCAGCGCAGGATGCCCGGGGCCTCCTCGCGCAGGAGGCGGCGGGCGAGGTTGGGGTCGCGCTCCTCGGGCGGGATCAGCACCGTGAACGGGATCAGGCGCAGCCGCCGCCAGATCCCCTCCGAGTTGCCGGTGACGAGGGGCTTGTGGTTCGTGCTCATCCACGGGATGTCCGAGGGCACATAGGTGAAGGCGTCGCGGAACATGAACCGCGCCCACCGGATGTCGCCACCCGTCAGCACCTTCACGAGGCTCTCGTTCAGCTTCCCCTCGGGCTCCGCTATCACTGTCATCCGCACACCGCGAAGCTCGGCGACGTTCGTCGGGTGTGAGGGGTGACCGAGATCGAGGAGGAGGGTGGGGTCGGCGGCGCGGGCGTAGTCGCCCAGCAGGAAGCTCAGGACGTTGAGGAAGGTGGACTTGCCGTTGGCCCCGGTGCCGTACAGCACGAAGAGCACATGCTCCAGGATCTCGCCGATGATGGAGACACCGACGGCGCGCTGGACGAAGGCGATCAGCTCGTGGTCGCCGCCCAGCACCCGCTCCAGGAAGGCGTCCCACTGCGGGCAGCGGGCGTCGGGGTCGAAGCGGTAGGGGGCGAGCCGCGACTGCATCTGGTCGGGGTTGTGGGGGTGCAGCTGGCCGGTGCGGAGATCGACGGTGCCGTTCTCGCAGTTGAGCAGCCAGGGGTCGGGATCCCAGGTCTCGTGGGTCGAGTGGAGGCGCGACTGCGCGTTGGCGAGCAGCGCGCGCAGGCGCATGGTGGACTCGCAGGCGAGGATCTCGCGGTGGAGGCGGTGGCGCGCCCTAGCGTCGTCGCACCAGGCGGGGATCTCCTCGGGGAGGCGGGCGACCGTCTCCTTGGCGAGGGTCATGCACTGCTCCGTGCCGTCCAGCCGCCAGCGGGTGCCGGTGTAGAGGCGCCAGAGCCCCCGGGTATGGTCGTACCGGGCGCCCGCGCCGTGGCGGCTGGCAAAGCGCTCCGCATTGCGGGTGTCGCTGAACTCGGGGAGCACCTGGCCTGGCTCTGAGCCGTGGCCGTCGCTCTGGGGATGATGGCCATTGCCATTTCCCCCGTTCCCTCCGCCGCCCTCTGGCTCCTGCCCCTGGGCCTCGGTGGGATGGAGGTCGAGCCAGCGCTGCCCGGGAAGTTGGGCGATGAGGTCGCGGGCGGTGCGGGTTGGATCCTGGTCGATCCAGTCGTCGGCACCGCCGTGCTCCTTGACACCGACCAGCTCCAGGATCTGGGGGTCGAGCCCGGTGGCGGCGAAGGCGCGGCAGGCGGCCTCGGCGCCCCGGCGGCCGGCGTCATCGTTGTCACCGATGACGACGGGGAGGCGGTTGTCGCCCCGGCCCGCCACGTCGGCGAGCATCCAGGAGGTGAGCTCGGTGCGGGGGCAGTCGCCGCCCGCGTCCCACCACTTGCCCGCGCCCATGGGGCAGGTGGTGGCGGGCAGGCCCCGCCGGCGGAGGGCGTCGACGGCCTTCTCGCCCTCCACGATGAGGATGAGGCGCTTGGGATCCTTGAGGAGGTCGGGGAGCCGGTACGGCAGTAGTTGGACGCTCTCCATGGCCCCCGGCCCCTCGATCCAGCGGCCGGGATGGAGCGGGTCGGGGCGGCGCTGGGTGAAGCGCTTGTCGCCATCGGGATTGGGATCGGGCTCCAGGCGGATCACCTGGTAGCGGACATTGCCGTCGCGGTCGTGGTAGTCGTAATGGGCGACGGGGCGCCAGGGCCTCGTGTCGCGCGGCGCCCTCCTCAGGGGCGGCGGCGGGGCCTCGCCGTGGCTCACCCCGCAGCCGCAGCGGCCCTCGAGGCGGTGGGGGAAGCAGTTACTGTCGCCCGCCACCTGGAGCGAGCCCGCCTTCTCCTCGCGGCTGCAGAAGGCCACCCGGCCGTCACCGGTGAGGTACCCGGCGCAGCGCACCCCCTTGCCCCGCCGGAGCCGGTCGTTGCCCCCGCAGATGGGGCAGGGCCTGCTCGGCGTGTAGCGGGTGACGGTGGCCGAGGCGGTCATCGGCCCGGTGCCCGACCCCCACGTCCTGTGGAGGATGTGGACAACCTGTGCAGATGTGGTACCCTACCCGGCAATCGCTCCATAGAAGGCATCCTTGGGGTCGATGTGTGGGGAAAAGCGCCCCCCGGGAGGACGAGGCTTCCGGGGGGCGCTTGGCATCTTACCCCCGCCGGAGCCGGTGTGCTAGGGGGCGGGAGGGCGTAGGATCGGGGGCCGAGGGGCCGGGGGATCTGAGACAGAATCCCGTCCAAAGGTCCTATCTCCGTGGGCAACCCCCGGCCCCCCAGAGCCCCGGGTGACATCCCCTCGGCCGTCTGACATAATCGGTTCAATGTGGAGCCGAGGATCGCTCAGTCGGCGCATCGGCACCGGATCTCGGTGCGGCGGATGCTGGAGGCGTACCGCAACACCGTGGTCGTCGTTCCCCGAGGCGAGATGAGGATGCATCTCGGCCACGACGCCAGCGGCGTGCCGCTCGAGGTCGGCGTGGTGGAGACCCGTGAGGGATCCGCCATCGTCCACGCGATGAGGTTGAGACGGGTCTGGCGCCGTCTCTACGCGAGGCACCTCTGATGGCACTCACGCGCCGCCGTGACGGCATCACCGAGAGCGAGGCGGCCGTCTATGCCGACCGCTTCGAGGCCATGGGACCTGACGACTTCGGGACGCCCGTCCCCGGGCCGGCGGCCTTTGCGGGACGGCGCTCGCTCTCCGGTGCGGGCAAGACGCCCAGAGTGACCCTCCGCCTCCCCGATCCCCTGCTCCGCCGCTACCGGCGGCGGGCGCTGCGGGACGGTCGATCCATGAGCGCCCTGTTGCGGGAGATCCTGGTTCGTCATGCCCCCCGCTCCTGACCCGGCACCGACCGCCGCCAGCCCGCCGCCCGATCCAGAGCCGGAGTCGGCGACTTGTCGCCGCGCCTGGAATCGCGCCCTCAAGGAGGTCGCGCGTCGGGATCGCGACTACTTCGCGATGCACTGAAAGTGGCAATCGCGCCACCCCCTTGTCCTCCCGGGCCGGAGAGGTGTACGGTGCGGTGTACGGTGGCAAGCCAGCCGCCGGGAGGGTGCCGCCATGGCCCGAGATGAGATCGGGATGGATGAGATCCGCGATCTCTACCTACAGCGTGCTCGCGCGGCGGGCCGGGAGCACCACTTCTTCGACCGCCAGAGCAACCGGTTCTTCGGCAGCCGGTTCCCGGCCGTCGGCTACACCGGGCCTGGGGGCATCTACTTCACCGAGTCGCAGCAGCCTCCCGGCGGGGGCGCCAGGATCTTCCGGGTCAAGCGCCTCAATGCTAGCGGGGGCATGGATACCATCGACGGCCCGGTGGGCGACGTGTTCCACTCGTGGCCCTCGGGGGCGGCGGCCAAGGCGGCCGCGAGGCGGTTGGCGGCGGGCGGGACAGCTCGGCGCCGCGCGGTGCGTTACCACCGCCATCCCGCACATCCCTACTCGCACCCGGCCGCGACGCGGCATCGGAGGCGGTAGCGATGGCCGAGTACCCGATCGCCAGGCATGTGGACATGATGGGCGTGGTGGGACACACCCGTGACTGGCCACCTGGCACGGGTGGGCTGATGGTGCTCGTGGACGCGCCCGATGACCGTACCGCCCGCCGCTGGGCGGAGGCGGTATGGGAGGAGCACATGACGGGCGAGCACAAGCGTCCAGAGGTGTACTTCCTGCGCGGGGACATGCGACCCGGTGGCCGCAAGAAGTTCGAGGTGCGCCTCCTGCCAGAGGGTCGTGCCCGACGCCGTCGGCGCCGTACTGCCCCCATCCACACCCACGGCCACGGAGGTCGGTAGCCAATGTCTCAGAGCATCGCTGAGTATTTCCGGGCCGCAGCCCGGGCTGGCGACGGCACCCGCCATCCGGGCTACATCGAGTTTGATCTGACCCCCGGTGAGGTCGCGCAGTGGCCCAGCTTGGCCTACAAGATGCGGGTGCGCGTCCACCCGAACGGCCGGGTCACGGTGGGGCCGTTCACGGGCCGAGCGCGTCGCCGCAAGAGGCGGTAGCGATGCCCCTATACCGCGTCTTCCTGGAGCGGCCCGACGGTTTCGTGGTGCTGGGCTCTGATCTGCCCAGCCGCAGCGATGCGGCACGGTTCGTCCGCATGATGCGGAACCTCCAGAGCCCCGCCCGCCGCGCGGAGGCCCGCCGTCGCGGCGAGCGGCTCGTGGTGGAGGAGCAGGCGGGTCCGAACAAACTCTCCAGCTACCGCAGCCTGGGGCTTGCCCAGCGCTATGCGCTGCAGCACGCCAAGGGCCGCCCCCGGGGCCGCGCCGCCCCGCTGCACAGCCACACCCATGGGAGGCGGCAGCGGTGAGTTTCGTCCAGCGCCCCGCTAGGCGGCTGAGAGTGGGAGACGCGGTCCAGGTGTACCACCCGGGATCCGGGCACGCTGATCTGCGCGATGTCATCGCCGTGCGTCGGGATCTCGGGCGCGTGGTGGTCACGCTGGACACCGGCCGCGAGATCTCGTGGGCCGGGAGCACCCAGGTGAATGTCGCCGTCAAGGGACGGAGCCGGAGGACGCACTGGGCACTGCTCGCCTCTGGGCTGGCGCGCCGTCGCGCCGCCCCGCTGCACAGCCACACCCACGGAGGGCGGTAGCGATGGGGCGGCGGATGGCGCGGATGGGGAGTCCCCGGAGCGTGCGCCAGCTGATGATGCTGGCACCCCGGCCGTGGGAGCGTGGTTTCGCGCTCATCTCTCAGGCGCCAGGGAGCCCAAGTGTCATCACCTGGGATCCCGCCTACGACTCGACCATCCTGGCCCAGGCGGATCCGATGATCGGCTTCTCGCGCACCGATGCCAAGGCGATCAGGGCAGCCGTCGGACGCTCGCGCACCCGCAGCGCCCTGGTGAGGATCACTCATCTCGCCAACGGCAAGTGGCGCGGCACGGTGGTCGATGAGCAGGGCAAGCCCGTGGAGTTTCAGGACTTCAGCACCGAGGCCGCCGCGCAGCGGTGGAAGCGCGAGGAGATGAGGGAGACGCATCTCCTGGGCCGGAGGTCACTCCCGGTCCGCTCCGGCGCGGCCCGTCGCCATCGTGCCCCCATCCACCACCACGCCCACGGGGAGCGGTAGCGGTGAGCTTCTACGTCCACCATGTCACTGCGAGCGGCCACGAGGGCTGGACTGGCCCCATCCGCTTGCCGGGACAGGCGTATCGCGAGGCCGTGGCCTGGCGGCGGATGGGTGACACGGCGGACGTGGTGGAGAGCACGCCCGAGCTGAGGGCCACCGTGCGCCGCTGGCAGCATGAGGCGGATCTTCGCCACGGGCGCACCCATCGTAGCGGCAAGAGTTCCTATGGGCACCTTCGCAAGCGCGCCGCCCCGCTGCACACCCACGCGCACGGGGGGGGGTAGCGGCGATGGCCCAGATTGAGGTCAAGCGGCTCAGCCCAGCGATCCGCTCTGCGCTCGCCAGCGTGAAGTACGGGGCCAGGGACATCAGCGTCGTGCCTGCCACCGAGGTCTCGCTGACGGTGAGCGGTGGGGCGGGCCAGCGCGGCTTCGCCACCCTGGTCGACATGGTGACCGGTCGCCACGAGACCATGATGGGGTCGTGGGGCGGGGCCAATATGTTCAACCCCCGGAACCGGGTGGATCTGGACACGACGAAGCGGACGCTGCCCCCGGGGACGGTGCTGATAAAGGGCGAGGAGGGCTACCCGCGCACCTTCGCCACCATCTACGCGCACCCCGATCTGCTGCAGAGCCTCAGCCTCGCGGCCCCGGCGGCGCCGCTGAGCGACGTGGAGGGGAAGGTGCTCAACATCTATGGCGGGATCAAGAGCGGGTACCGCCAGGATGAACTCCGCCGCAAGGACATCTCGCCGCAGGCGGCGGCGGCGGCGGTGCGGTCGCTGATCGCGGCCGGCTACCTAGCCCAGAACAAGGCGGGGGCGGTGTCGATCACGACCGCCGGCAAGAACGCCCGCCCCTCCGGCTACTACCGCCGCCGCCCCTCAGCGCTCCAGGTAGAGCTCGCTCGGCGATCCCGCCAGGCCCGGCAGCAGCCCCGGCACCGTGACGGCCGGTTCAGCAAGCGGAGGCGGTAGCGATGGCTGAGCTGGTCACGGTCAAGCGCAACAGCATCGAGGCTCGGACGATGTGGGATCGGGCCGTCTCGGCGCGCAGCCACACCCTGGAGAACTACTTCATCGGCCAGGACGTGGACATCCCCGCCGAGCACGCGTGGTACACGAGGGTGCTCTCCTGGGGCGGCCACGGGCCGCGCATCGTCCGCAGCGGGGACACCTACACGATCCACTATCACAGCAACCACTGGGTGGAGTTGAAGGTGGCCCCGGGGCGCTCGAGGAGCCGGGCCTCGGAGCGGATCGCCTCGGTGCCCGGGCCGGGCCAGGTGGTGCGGCTCGCCAACGGTGAGCGCTGGCAGCACAAGTTCGGGGCGATGTGGGAACTCCTCGGCCCCGTGCACCGCGAGATCCATGGCGAGGGCAACTTCTCGCGCCACCTCCGGCTGGTGGGTGGGCGTGCTCGCCGCCGCACCGCCCCCGTCCACACCCACGCGCACGGAGGGCGCTAGCGATGGCGATGCGGGAGAACGACCGCAACAAGGCGATCACCGCCCTGCGCGCCGGGCTGCGCCGCCGCAGCACCAAGACCTGGAGCGTGCGCGGCGGCCGGGGCACGGCCTGGGGCTGGATCACGGTGACCGCCCCACCGTCGCGACTGGATCAGTACGGGGGCATGACGAAGTCCGATCAGGATGACCTCTCCCGCATCTTCGGGGAGCATGTGCACCACCAGGGCATCTCCATCCCGGCGAGCAACCCCTACCGCGAGGCCTACGTTGAGCGGGTGCTGCACGGCTCGACCAGTCTCAACCCGCAGCCGTACTGGCGCCGCCGCGCGGTGCCCGTCCACACGCACGCGCACGGAGGGAGGTAGCGATGGCGGTGGAGCGGAAGCCGCGCGTGGATCCCCTGGTGCCAACTCGGGCCATCGACTTCCACCTCGGCCGCGTCCATGTGGGCACGCCCGATCAGGAGGTGGCGCGGGAGATCGAGGCGGCCATTGACAAGGCGGCGGCCAGGGAGCCGCGCTGGACCCCGGCGATCCGTCGCCAGGCGGTGCAGTACGCGATCTGGCGCCACCACCAGGATCTCGCCGAGTACCGGCGGGTGATGGGCGGCGGCCACGGGATCATCACCACCGCTGGCCATGCCCGCACCCGCACCGATGTGCGCTGGGAGCAGGTGCACGCCGCCGAGCGGGCGGGCCACCCCATCGCCCATCCCCGCGCCTTCGTCTTCGGAGGCCACTGATGCCCGCCTACCGGGGGTACCAGATCGAGTACGTCACCCACGGTGAGGCCGTGATCGCGGTGATCCGCGACGGGGGGGGCCGGGTCGTCCACCGCTCGCAGGGGGCGGCGGGGACCAGGCGGACGCAGGCCCAGGCGGGCGAGGCGGCGCGGCGCTGGGTGAAGTACCACGAGGGGCGCGGCCGCCCCCGCCCCCGCCTCGGCGAGGCGGATCTGAGCGCCGAGGAGCGCCGCGAACTGGAGCGCCGCCGGGTGGCGGCGCGGGCCCAGCGGCGCGATCGGATGGGCCGGTTTGGCTGATAACACGGGAGGCTGAAGACATGGCTCGCACGCGCTGGATCCAGGAGGCCCTGAAGAAGGGCAAGCCGGGCGCCCTGCACCGGCAGCTGCATGTCCCCCAGAGCGAGAAGATCCCGGTGGCCAAGCTCCGCGCCGCCGCCAAGGCGCCAGGCACGAAGGGCAAGCGGGCGCGGCTCGCGCTGACGCTGCGCCGCATCGTCCAGGGCGAGAGCCACGCCAAGCGGTCGGCGGCGGCCAGGAAGGGATGGGCGACCCGGCGGCGGCGGGGACGGTAGGGGGCGGTGGTAGCGGACACCCGGCCCGCTGAGCTCGCCACCCTGGGTCGGCGCATCGCCGAGGCCCAGGGCTTCAATCCCCGCGACCCATCGGTCAACTGGGAGGCATACGGGCGCGAGGCGGAGTACCGTATCAAGCGGCGCCAGGGGGTGCCGGATCCTGCGAAGTTCTCCCGCATCCCGCCGGCCCCCCTGGCATCCTCTCACCGGGCTACCTCCTCTCGCGGCGGCGGCGCGGCCGCGCCGCCCCCCCACCGGGTGCGGATCGGTGGCCTGGAGTTGAGCTTCATCGAGGAGGAGCCCGCCCGCAACCGTCCCCAGCGCGCCCGCCGCAAGGGCGAGCGAACCACCGGGCGGTACCGGAGCCGCCACGCGGCGGCCATCCACCACCACCGCCACGGCGGCAAGCGGTGAGCGGGCGCCCCACCTACCACCTGACCGCCGCAGAGCGCGACGCGATGGCGGCGGTGTACCTGGAGGGGCGGCTGACGACGCGCCAGATCGACCGGCTCTTCGGGGTCTCGGAGGGGATCTGCCGCGACCTCGTGAGGATCCGTGGCCTGCCCCTCCGGGGGCGCGGCTGGCACCCGCCGCTCGAGGCGCGAGCCTGCCGGGTGGAGGGCTGCACTCGGGATGGTGGCTGGTACCGGGGCGGCAGTGGGTACTGCCATGTCCATGGGGATCGCATCCGCCTCCACGGCGAGGCTGGGCCACCCGAGATCCGGGGGGCGGTGATGCCGGAGCATGGCACCGTGGCCCGCTACGCCCGGGGCTGCCACTGCAAGCCGTGCATGGTGGGCGCCGCCGCCCATGCCCGCGTCCTGCACGCACGCCGCCGCCAGCGCGGCCTCCCCCCGGGCGATCCGCGCCATGGGCGGAACGGGTACAGCAACTGGGGCTGCCGCTGCCCGATCTGCTTCCTGGACCACGCCCTCCGCTGCCATTTCAATTACCTGCGGCGGCGGGGGAGGGCGGCGTGAGCCAGCCGCGCGACCCCCGGGGCCGGTTCGCCTGCGTGATCTCCTATCCCCGGCTCCGCACCTCCAGGTGCGGGTGCGGCGGCGGAGGGAGCCACCCCTGCCCGGTCGGCAAGCGGCTGCGCGGGATCCGGGAGGCGGCCCGGCGCGCCTTCGTCCCCCTCCCCTACACCGACGAGGACGTGGAGGAGATCGAGCGCGACCTCTACGGGATCGAGCAGGAGGGCGAGGCCCTCCGCCAGGCGCTGGACTGGACCAGCGCCCAGATCGAGGCCAAGGGCTCCAAGAGCCACCGGTCGCGGCTCGCCCGCCTGGAGCACGCCCGCCAGGGCGGCTTCACCGCGCGCGACGTGTACGGCGAGGAGTCGGAGCGGGGGTATGAGGAGCTGCTCGAGGAGCGCCGCCGCATCCGGGCGCACGCCGACCATCTGAGGCGGGAGACGGCCCGGCTCTCCGGGGAGCTGCTCAAGGCGCGCCGGCAGCTGGGCGGGACGATCAGCCGGTCGCTGCTCCGCCGCGCCGCCCGGGCGGGCGTGGCCCGCCGCCGCCCCGTGCCGCTGCACGCGCACCATCATTGACCGATGCGTCGGTACGCTCTTTCGTGGCCAGGGTGATCGACAGGCGCGATCTGGATCGCACCATCGCCTGGCGACGGTAGCGGGGGAACTCCCCGGCCCCACCCGTGGGATGGGATGATCCGGCCGTGAGCAGGTTCGGCTATTCCCAGCAGGTGGCCATGGCGGGCGTGATCGAGGAGGGGCTCTTCGGCCCCACCGGGATGTACTGGCGGGTGCCCACCAAGGCCCAGGCGCTCATGGACGCCTGCCCGCTGGACGTGATGGCCCAGCCCTCGCGGGCCGACCTTGAGGCGCTCCAGCGGGCGGGGACGCCGGTGGGCCGGGGCGACCGCCTGCTCGGTCTCTACACCCGGGTGGGGAGCCCCAACGACCCCGTCCACCACTGCCAGGTGTACGGCGGCCCGGTGGACGAGGTGGGCGAGGACCCGGTGATGGTCGCCTATCACGAGTACGGCCACCTCATCTACGACGACCCCGACCACCAGGGCGTCCGGTTCGAGATCGCCTATGGGGTGACCATCTCCGAGACCGAGATGGAGACCCGGCTGCGGGCCTCGGGCCGGCTCAGCGAGGAGAGCGCTCCCGGTTGCGGCGGACCGACCTGTCAGCTGGAGGGCGAGCTCGCCCGCAGCATGGCGGCCCTGGACGGGCTGCGCCAGCGTGCCCACATGCAGCACAAGATCCCGCTCGGGCTGGGCGGCCGCATCCCAGAGACCAGGACGCGCCTCGAGGTGGCCCGGACCTGGCTCGCCCAGGCGGGGGCGCTGATGCCCGACCGCCAGGGCCAGGTGCGGACCATCGACCGCCTCATCGCCGCCTCCCAGGAGGCGCTTCAGGGCGACGATCTCAGCCCCGACCAGATCGGCGAGGCGTACGCGGTCGTGTACCGGGCCTGGGATCTCTCGTACGACTTCGGCCACGCCTACCAGCTCCGGACCCGCTACGGAATCGGCTGAGGCTGGCCGGGTTCGACTCCCCCGCCTCTGCCCCCGCCCGGCCCGGCGGGGTGCCTCCGGTGGGCGTAGCATGGGCGCGCATCCGCAGTGAAGGGAGATCTCCATGCCCCGCACCCAGTACGACGACCTGAACGCCAACGATCTGCCCGATGAGGCGGGCACCCTGGTGGCGGTCTACCCCGACCACCCCGAGGCGACCAACCCCGGCCGCGTCTTCGCCAACGCCAGGGTGGTGACCATCACCGTGAAGGCCGGGGGCTCCGCCAAGGGCTACATGGTGGCCGATGTCGGCGATGTCGGCGACTACACCCCGGCGACCTTCGCCGCCGAGGTGGTGGCGGCCCACGGGCGCGGCAACGATGTCTTCTCGGGGTACTGGGACGACGCCATCGACGCCCAGGTGCGCGCCGCCCTCGTGGCGGCGGGGGTGACCAGCTTCAACTTCTCGACGCGCCGCTGGCGGGCCGCCTGGCTGGCCCCGGGGAGCCCCGTCCCGACCACGGTGCCGGCGGGCTGCGTGGCCTGGCAGTGGACCAACGGCGCGGGCATCGGCCAGCCGTACGACCAGAGCATCGTCGCCGACACCTGGCCGGCGGTCGACACCCCGTGGCAGCCGCCCATCCCGGTGCCAGCTCCTCCGGCCCCCGCCCCGCCTCCACCCGCAGACACCTACACGGTGACCCAGGCCCAGCCGGGCTACGTCACCTCCGCCGATGCGGCGGCGGAGCGGGACTCCAACTCGACGGTGCCGCCGGGGACGTACGGCATCCAGAACCGGGCACTCGGGATGGTGGCGCTGTACCAGCACGACGGCGCGCCGGGCTGGTGGATCAACCCGGCTCAGGGGGGCGCGGCCCCGGTGCCCGCACCGCCTGCGCCTGCCCCGGCCCCGAACACCTACACGGTGACGCGGGCGCAGCCGGGCTACGTCAACTCCGAGGACGCCGCCGCCTCCCGGAACTCCAACTCGACGGTGCCGCCGGGGACGTACAGCGTCCAGAACCGGGCACTCGGGATGGTGGCGCTGTACCAGCACGACGGCGCGCCGGGCTGGTGGATCAACCCATCTCAGAGCTGATCCTCCGATGATGAGCACTGTGGGCGGGGGCTTCGTGCCCCCGCCCACCTCGCACAGCAACCGCGAGCTGCGCGAGCGCGATCGCCAGCGGCGGCGCGAGGACGGCCACCGCAAGCAGCGGGCCGAGACGGTAGTGGGTCAGTTTGACCTAGGCGGTCGCCAAATGACATACCAGACGGGCAAGCGCCGCCGCATCATCCGTTCGTGGCTGAGTGGCGGCGGGCCTGGATCGGGGTCGGGACCGCGCTCGTGACGGCCGGAGTAACGCTTCTTGCCGCCGTGGGACCGCTCCTCTTGACAGGCGCGATCCATGCGCCGCTGTGGCTCGCTGCCTTGGAGCCAGCCATCGCCTCCCTGGCCTTCGGATTCGGGCTCTACTGCCTCGTAGCTGGGGCTACGGGAGGGTGGCTGCCCGGCAGGAAGCGGCAACGAGAGCGGGAAAGGCTCCTTGAGCGTGAGAAAGAGACCCACGAGCGCAGCAGCCGTGCCAGCGAGCGGGCGTTTACACGTGACCGCACCGAAGAGCTGGCGGAAGCGGTGAACAAACTGGCAGACGCTGTGCTGAAGAGCCAGGGTTTGGAGCCGCCTACCCGAGCAGCGCGACGATCTCCTCGATCTTCCAAACGTGGTCAGCCACCCCGGCCGCCATCGCAGGAGTCCGGGGATACGGGTTAGCCAGCGTCTTGTGGGGCCTGGCGAAGTTGTAGAACATGAAGTGGAGCGAGACGGCCGCGGCCAGGTTCTCCACCTTCCGGCTGAAGGCGTTGGTGAGCCGGGTGAAGCGGCGCATCGACATCCGCATCGTGAGGTTCTGCCGCTCCACGTAGCTGGTGGAGACGTCGGCCAGAGCAGGATTCCCGCTGACCCGGTGAACCTCGACGCCCACGCACTTGGCGGGGCTGTACCGCTTCTCGGCCTCGGGGTCGTTGCCGTAGAGCTTGATGAGTTGGGCGTAGTCGATGTCCAACGCGAAGGCCCCCTCGACGGCCTCCAGGTAGGCCTTGTGCCCGTCCGTGGTCAACTGCACCCGGTTGGCCAGCCTGCCCTTGAGGTCGTCCATCAAGGCGATGGCGTCGCCGATGGTGCGCTCTCCGATCACCCACGAGGGGACGAGTTTGGTGTCCGCGTCGATGGCGGTCCACGTCCAGACGTCGCCCCAGCCGAACTCCCTCCGGTGAGCCTCGGGGACGTTCCTGGCCTTGGCGTTGCAGAAGCTCCAGATCTCGTCGGCCTGGAGGCGACGGCAGGGAAGGTCGCGGAACACCCGGTCCTGGTACTCGGAGCAGGCAGCCCCGAGGTCGACCAGGAGCTTGGTGACCGTGTTCTTGGCGACGCCGGTCAGGCGGACGGTGCCCCGGATGCTGGTGCCCTCCACCAGCGCCTTGACCACCGCCACCCGCTGAGCCTGGGATAGCCTGTTCATACTGACCATTATGCCTGAGCGTCCTGGCAATGTCAATACAGGGATAGTGGGTCCGCAGTCAGTTTGGCTCAGCCGTCGCGCTGGCCGAAGGGTTCGGCGACACCTGGCTCTCTTCTGAAACCACCGCTCTGTCATGTTGGTTGGCTGTATGCCAAAGGGCATGTTACACTATCCTTTGATAGCTGGCCTTACCAAGCGCAGAGTAGGTGAAATATGCCCGACCACCCCTATCCAGACGACATCGAGTTGTCCAAGTTGAAACTCGATCTCAAGAACCCCCGCGTTGCGACCGACCCCGACAATCAGAGAGAGGCGATCGAGGCTCTTGCGTCCGAACAAAAGGGGAAGCTCCTTGCCCTCGCGCGCCACATAGCTCAGAACGGGCTCAGTCCCGCCCAGCGCTTCATCGTGATCCCCGATGAGGACAACTACATCGTCCTCGACGCGAACCGGCGTCTGGTGGCGCTCAAGGCTCTGGAGCAGCCGGAAACCCTCCAGGGCTTTCTCGCGGACAGCCAGATGGCGCAGCTTCGGACGCTCGCGAGCGCGTACGACCCTCTGTCCGAGGTTCCGTGCGTCGTGTTCGAGAAGCGGGACGACGCCAACATATGGGTGGAACTGTTCCATGGGGGGCAGGGTGACGGCGAGGGTCTCGTCGAGTGGACGGCCCAACAGAAGACGCGGCACCGCTCCCGGCGGGAGGCCGCCACGCCTCCCCACATGCAACTGCTCGACTTCGTTATCCGAGCGGGACATCCGAGCGCCGAGACCATTGAGCGCCACAAGAAAGGCAACTATCCTGTGAGCACCCTAGCTCGTGCTCTGACCACTCCTCGTGTGCGCGAGCGGCTAGGGATCGACATCGTCAGTGGCAAGGTGGTCACGGACTATCCAAAGACTGAGGTTCTCAAGGGCCTGACGAAGCTCGTCGACGACATCGGGACAGGCGCAGTGAAGGTCGGCGACCTGATGTCCAAGGAGGATCGAGCACGTTACGTCAACAAGCTCTCTACTGCAGACCTTCCCGATCCATCCACGCGCACGTCCGTCTCAGCACCGCTCGACGAGGCCCCGGAGAAAGCCACAGGGTCCACGACGAAGTCCAAGGACCGCCGCCATAGCAGTTCGCGCACTAGGATGATCCCAGCCGACTTCACGGTGGCCATCGCCGTCAGCAGAATCAACGACATCTACCACGAGTTGAAGCGAAAGGTCACTCTGAACGATGCGCCTAACGCCGTAGCCGTACTGTTCCGCACCTTCATCGAGCTGAGCATCGACGACTACATCAAGCGGAACCCACACCTCGCTAAGCTGGCCGGCTGGGATAAGAAACTCCAGCAGAAGGCCAACGGCGTCCTCGATGACTTGGAAGCCAACGCTGTGATGAGCAAGGCCGAGACGCTCCCGGTTCGGGAAGCGCTTCGCGACCCCGACAAGCTCACGCTCGTTACCAACCTCAATGCTTTCGTGCATAATCCAGACATGACCCCGAGCGCCAACGACCTGAGAGCCGTGTGGGACAAGTTCGCCCATCTGATCGAGGCGCTCTGGGCGTGAGCCAGCCCCCACAACGACATAGAGTCGGCACCGCAGCGTTCTACTCTCCATTGCGCTATCCGGGTGGCAAGCGCAAACTCGCCAACTTCCTGACCCTCGTATTCCGCACAAACGGGCTGCTGGACGGCAACTATGTGGAGGTATATGCGGGCGGTGGTGCCGTTGCCTTGGCACTTCTGTACGGCGACTATGCGCAACGGATCTACTTGAACGATCTGGATCGCGGTGTATACGCCTTCTGGATGGCCTGCCGTGACCACACCGATGAGCTATGCCGCCTCGTCAACGACGCCCCACTCACTGTTGAGGAATGGGATCGCCAACGGATGGTCCAGGTGGCAATCAACGCCGAGCCCCTGGAACTGGCCTTCTCGACACTCTACTTGAACAGAGTCAACCGCTCAGGGGTGCTTACGGGAGGCATTATCGGTGGGCGTCAACAAACCGGGAAATGGAAGATGGGCGCCCGGTACAATCGTCGAGACCTCGTTCGTCGTATTGAGCGAATTGGGCGGTGGCGCAGCCGGATCGAAGTGTACAATCTCGACGGCGCCGTCTTTCTAAGGGATGTGGCGCCACATGTCGGAGCGAAGACCCTCGTCTACCTCGACCCGCCGTATTACAGCAAGGGGCAGGATCTTTACCGGAACGTCTACGAGCCGCGCGACCACGCCAAGATTGCGAAGCTCGTCCGCAAGCTGCCGATGCCTTGGATGGTCTCGTATGACGACCAACCCGAGGTCCGTGCGCTTTACCGAGGCCGGCGGCTGGTCACCTATGACATCGCCTACGGGGCCTCTGTACGCTACAAGGGGCGAGAGGTCGTGTTCTTTTCCGATGGGCTGGAGATCCCCGATGTATCCGACCCAGCCAAGCTGTCGGTAGCGCAGGTGGCGCGATTCTTGCGGGGTGCCCCAAAAGCTAGTTAGTCAGAGCCAGCGCAGCTCGGGCGAAGAACTTGGGCGCGCGGGGGACCTACCCGCCTTCTGGGCCGTGCCAGCGAACCGCGGCCGCCTTGCGCGCCAGGGCCGTCCGCTCCTCCGGGGTCATCCTCGCCGCCCGTGCCTTGCCGCCCTTCAGGCCGCCCCGTCGCCCCAGAGACACGGCAGCAGGGTCCTTCCCGGCGTCCGGGTCGGGGGCCTCGCCCACAGCCTCGTCCACAATGGAGACGGCGAGGCGGTTCAAGTCGGCGGGGCGGTTCTTGCGTGAGCGGTCAGGCATAGTCGAACGGAAGCACACCCGGACCCCGGCCGTCAACCCCGGCGCAGCTCAAACTGACCCACTACCGCCGAGACCATCCGGCAGCGGATCGAGGCGCGCGAGCGCCGCAAGGGAGGACAGCGATGAGCATCGGAGATCAGGGTCAGGACGGAGCTGGTGCCCCGCCCGAGGAGCCGGTTGCGCCACCGGAGGAGCCCGCCAGCGCACCGCCGCAGGAGGGGGAGCCGGAGCGCCAGCATTGGACCCGAGCCGAGGCGTTGGGCCTTCTATCGGGGACGCTGACGGCGGCCGGCATGCAGATCGGGCAGGCCATCGGCGACCGCATCCGGGGACCTCAGCCTCCCGACCGGGCCGCTCCCGTGCCGGGGAGCATCCTCTGCGTCGGGTGCGGTGATGGGCTCATGGCGCTGCGCCGTGACACCCTAATCCTGCGTCAGCACCTGGAGGCGCAACCGGAGCACGATCCCTGGCCTCTCGGCCTGGCCATGGCCCTTGACGGGCTTGAGCGGAGCCTGAGCGATGTGTCGACGGGCATGCGCCACCTCCACGCGATCCAGGGAGCGCCCGCCGGATCCGCCGACACCGTACCGGAGCCACCCACAGCCTGACCCCGGTGAGGGCGGCCCGGTTGGGGCCGCCCTCCCTTCAGGTATCAGGCGGGCAGGCCCTCGGCAGTGAGGGCCTCGGGGGCGGGCTCGACTGTGGGGGGAGCCTCCGCAGGAGCCTCGAGCACGGCGGCGGGGGCCTCGGGAGGAGCCTCGACCACGGCCACGGCCGGGGCTGGGGCGTCGGCGAAGCTGCCGGTCACGGTGACGGTCGCGGCATCGCCGCTGGCGATCACGGAGAGGGCGAAGGGGGGCGAGAGCTTGACGTTGCCGTCCGGGTCGGTCGCGGTGGCGGCGACGAAGGCGCTGCCCGCCGCGATGGCGGTGGCGGTGGCGGAGGTGCCGGAGCCGACCAGGCTGCCCAGGACCCCGCTGGTGGCGAGGACGCCAGTGCTGTTGCCGGCGGCATCGACGGCGCCGTCGACCTCTTCCCAGGTGATGACGGCGAGGGTGTCGTCCTGCCCGGCCGCGTCGTCGGCGGCGGCCTGCAGGGTGAGGATCTGTCCGATCCGTCCAGCGAGCATGATGCGGAACCTCCAGCGGCGCCGATGCCAGGGGAGGTGGCGGCGATGGCGGCGCAGCACGCGGCGAACATACCACGGGGCCAGGGGGAGCGTCGGCGCGGGCGGCACTTGCGCGGATCGGGGCGCTTGGGATATGCTGGCGGACGGCTAGGTGGTAGCCCGGGCCTGACGGGTTGCAACCGGCTCGCCGGGAGGCTTGAAACCTCCTGAGCGGAGCGGGTTTCGACAGGGCCGGGAGCAAGCCGGGGCGATGCAACTCCGCCCCGGCGGCACCACCGGGGGGAGACGAACCGTCACCTCTGGGCGTACCATCCCGGATGCATGGCTGGCTACCCGCCGGGGACGAAACTGCGCTGCATCCGCTGCGGGCGGGAGGATTACGCGGCCCGCATCCTCCGCCACCAGACCAACACGCAGAACTGCAGGGGAGGCGAGGTGGAGGTGGTGCGGGGACCGATGATCCGGGGCCGGCCGCCGGGGATCCCCAGCACCCTACCGGAGCAGGTGACCGGCGAGGCGAGCTCGGGCGGCGCTGCACCTGATCCGCCGCTCGAGCCGCCAGAGCCCCCCCTCCGGCGCGAGACGCCGCCCCGGCCCGCCGATGAGACGCCCCCCCGGGTGCCGGTCACCCGCTCGTCGCCCCGGGGCCGTGACGACGACGACCACGACCCGAGCGGCGCACTCGGGGTGCAGGGCAAGATCCACACCGAGTCCTGGCCGGTCGCCGAGGACGCCCGGGTGCGGATCACCTGCTATGTGCTGCCGGAGACGTTCTCCCTGATAAACGCGATCATGAAGGCGGGCCAGGAGCTGCCGATCCTGGACGAGGTCAGCTACGGCGGCGTCTTCGACGCGGTGATGACGGGCTTCATCGCCCAGGCGGCGGGGGTGGATGAGGAGGGCAACGTGTACGGGTACGAGGTGGGCCTGACGCGCCGGATGATGGCGCGGCGGCCGCTTGAGGTGGCGGCCCCCGGGGCGAGGCTGCCGATATGAGCGAGCCCAGGGTCCTGCGCTGGCTGCGCGACCGGCCGCTGTTCCCGGTGGTGGACGCCACCCAGGCGGGCGCCCCCGCCGTGCCCCCGAACGGGTATGAGCGCCAGCTGTCGGAGCGGGAGATCCGCGAGGAGCGGCGCCGCGAGGATGAGGCCGAGGAGGAGGCTGCGGAGCGGAGCGCCCGCCGCCGCCTCCGCCAGCTGGAGGCGCGCGTGGCCGAGGCCCGGGCGCTGAAGGCGCTGGATCGCCTGGAGGGCGGCGGCGACGATCACCAGAGCAACGCCATCGCCCAGATGCTGGGCCAGGTGCTGGAGGGGATCCGCGAGGATCGGCGCATCCTGACCGAGACGATCAAGGGCTTCACGGAGAGCCAGCAGACCGCCCAGGTCCGAACCATCCAGGCGGGCATGGAGCGGCTGGACGGCCGCCTCGCGGAGCTGCTGAACGGCCGCAGCACGGCGGCCCAGGTGTCGCCGATCCAGGCGCTGACGGCCAACGCCACCGAGATGAAGCAGGCCAAGGACGCCCTCCTGGATGTCTTCGGGCTGACCCCGGCGGCGGGCGAGGGCGCGGCGGCGGGGGCGGCGGCCGATGTCCGGACGATGAGCCGCGAGGACGCCATGCGCTGGCTCTCCATCGAGGAGGAGGTCGCGGACCGGCGGGCGGAGCGGATCGAGCGGCGGGAGCAGCGGGGGTGGGAGAAGGAACAGGTCCGCGAGGAGTTCAAGCTCAAGCGGGACCGGCTCGACCGCGCCTTCGGCAAGCTCGACCAGATCGCCGTCCCGGCGCTGGCGCTGCTGCTGGGCGACCGGGTCAA